>Ga0247807_10000244_pt1 | contig 36376 bp, 32 predicted proteins | sample UWRJL074202C1_FD_179931 | JGI IMG/M metagenome (GOLD analysis project Ga0247807, IMG submission 179931) | Plant litter microbial communities from Arlington Agricultural Research Station in Wisconsin, United States - UWRJ-L074-202C-1 | ecosystem: Environmental > Terrestrial > Plant litter >...
GACATGGGCTACAGCATCCACGCGACGATGGGTCCGGATGGCGGTTACCGCCTCGATGCGGGGACCGAACTGCCGCCGCTGCTGTTTGACGACGAGCAGGTCATTGCGCTTGCCGTCGCGCTGCAGGCCGCGACCGCGTCGGGAGCTGGCATCGAAGAGGCGGCCGTGCGGGCGCTCACGACGGTGAGGCAAGTGATGCCCTCGCGATTGAGACATCGACTCGACGCGCTGCAATTCACGACGATCGAGGCTCGGCCGGGTGATGCTCGACCCGATCCGGTGTCCCCCGATGTGCTCGTTGCCTTGACCGCCGCGGTTCGCGCTCACGAGGTGCTGCGTTTCGATTATGCAAGCCGCGCGCCGCGCGAGACCGACGGGCTAGTGCCGCCGAGGAGAGTCGAGCCGCACCACGTCGTCACGGCGCAGGGTCGCTGGTTTCTCGTCGCGTGGGATCTTGACCGCGACGATTGGCGCATCTTCAGCGCAAACCGCATCACGCCACGCACGCCCACGGGACCGCGCTTCGTGCCGCGAGAGGTGCCCGGCGGCGCTGTTCACGAGTTCGTCTCCGCTCGGTTCAAGGGATCGCAGCAGGTCAACGAGTGGCCGGTGCGCGGCACCGTGATCCTGGATCTTCCCGCGAGCGAGGTGCTGCCTTTTGCCGGTGACGGCACAGTCGTGGCGATGGGTCCTGAGCGCTGCAGCCTCGAGATCGGATCGTGGTCGTGGGGAGCACTCGCGGCATCCTTCGGCCGTTTCGAAGTCGCGATGCAGGTCGAGGGGCAACCCGAACTCACCGCCGCGTTTCTTGCACTGGCCGATCGATACCGAGCGACCGCGGGCTAGCGGAGGCCCCTACCCAGTTCCACGCATGTTCGTCGGCTTCGCGCCTGTGTGAACGCGCGCGAAACTGACAAACGGGCGCGGAATGCGGGGGTTTACTCGCGCGGGCGGCGAGTGAAGACATGATGGATCACGCCGGAGGGGGATGCCGTCGTCTCGATGTCGAAGCGGCTCTCGATTCCCTCGAGGCCATCCCACAGCCGCTGGCCTCGACCGAGCACGATCGGCACTACGACGAGATGCAGGTGATCCACGAGGTCGGCCTTGAGGAACTCGCGGACCACGGTCGCACCTCCGCCGAGCCGCACATCGAGGCCGTTGGCGTGCTCGACGGCGAGCGCCAGAGCGTCTTGGGGAGAGGCATCCCGAAAGAGAAAAGTCGTCTCGCCGACCGCGAGGTCGGGACGCTCGTGATGGGTGAGCACCACGACCGGAGTGTGGAATGGCGGCTCTTCGCCCCACCACCCTCGCCAGGACTCGTCTTCCCAGGGGCCCGTCTGCGGACCAAACTTGCCGCGGCCCATAATCTCGGCGCCGATGCCGACACTCGTCGCTGCGGCGAAAGCATCGTCCACGCCGCTTGTGCCGCCGCCGACAGACTCGTCTTCGTGGCCCGTCATGCTCACAAAAGTGCGGGTCGGGAAGAACCAGGTCATCAGACGGTGATCGGCGTGACCGAAGGGCCTCTCGAACGACTGGCCCTCTCCGCTCGCGAAGCCGTCGAGAGAAATGGCGAAATTATGAACTCGGAGTCTGGTCACGGGGTCAAAGTAGCAGATCACACGCGAAGAGGGTCGCGACCCAATCACGGGCGCGACCCTCTTCGGCTGCGAGGTTCTGCGTTTCGATCAGTCGGCATCGATCACGGCGACGACCTTGCCATGAATGCCGCCCGAAGCTGCCTGTGCATGGATGGCGGGAAGCTCACTCAGCGGCACACGCTGCGCGATGTCGACGACGAGCTCACCGCTGTTCACGAGGGCCACGAGCTGTCTGAGTTCGTCCGCCTTGGCCTCGACGAAGACTCCCGCCGCGCGCACCCCACGGGTGTCATCGCCGGGAGTCGTCATCCACGCGGTCGTAGCGACAACAATCCCGCCATCACGAACCAGAGGAACGAGCTCGGCGAACTCCTCGGGGGTGAGGGGCGCAAGGTTGAACAGCAGGTCGATGGGTTCAGTCACGGACTCGATGACGGTCGAGTTGGTGTGATCGATGACCTCGTCGGCACCGGCGCGAGTGACGGCGTCGCGGCTGCGCGGACTCGCCGTCGCAATGACGTAGGCGCCAGCGCGCTTAGCCAACTGCACCGAGTATCCGCCGACCGCACCGCCGGCTCCCGTGATGAGCACGCGTTGCCCGCTCTCGAGACCGCCGAGGTCGAACAGCCCCTGCCACGCGGTGAGAGCTACGGACGGGAACGCTGCCGCATCCGCGAGCGGGATGCTGGACGGTGCGGCAACGAGCACACTCGCGGGGGCGACGACGTATTCGGCCGCCGAGCCGTCGGCGGCCATCGGGAGGAAACCTACGACTGCGTCACCGATCTGCAGGTTGGTCACGCCAGCACCGACCGCCTCGATCGTGCCCGAGACGTCATATCCGGGAACGTGCGGCAGCGTTACCGGGATGGGCAGCGTGCCGCCGCGGATGCCGGCATCTGCCGGGTTGAATGCCGAGCCTGCGACACGAATGAGCGCCTGGCCCTCACCTGCGATGGGCTTCTCGGCGTTCTCGAAGCGGAGAACTTCGGGGCCACCGACCTCGTGGAAACGTACTGCCTTCATGATTGCCTTCTCTCTGTAATTGCTTCGAATGTGAAGCAGTAATGAGAATGTAGCACTGCTTCGAGTTCGTAGCAAGTGCTTTGATTTCGCAGCATCAAATAGGATTGAGACATGACTTCATCCCCGCGATCCTTCGATCCCACGGAGCTGGGCGCGTACTTCTCCCTCATCGAGGTGAGCAGCCTCCTGCGCCACTCCGTCGAGCAACAGCTCAAAGACGTCGGGGATCTGAGCTACGTGCAGTTCCAACTACTGGCACGCCTCGGGGATTCACCGGATGGCAGCCGCCGCATGACCGACCTCGCTGACGGTGTTGTCTATAGCCGCAGCGGTCTCACCTACCAGGCACAGACGCTCGAACAGCGCGGGCTGGTCACGCGCACTCCGTCGCCTGACGACGACCGCAGCACAACCGTGACGATTACCTCAGAGGGCCGGGATCTGCTCACAAAAGTGTTCCCTGGCCACATTGCCGTGCTCGACGACCTGCTGTTCAAGCCGCTGAAGCGCGCGGACATCGAAGCCCTCGACGATGTGCTGGGTCGCGTGCGCGACCACATGCGCGCGGCTCCACCGAGGTCGGCAGCACCGCGCAAGCGCAAGCCGAGCTAGCCAGGAGTAATGCTCCCTACCGCCCCAGGGTTACTGCGGTCCAGGAGACGGGCGGCAGAATGACGACGACCTTGCCGTCGCGCAGTTCGGCGGTCGTGTTGTCCGAGAGCTGCACACGATCGGGGGCCGCGAGGGTGTTCGCCGCGTGGATGTCGTCGTCGTGCAGCGAGCGAGCGACGACGGTGCGCGCACCAAGCAACTCGACATCGATCTCCAACTCGACGGGCTCCGTGAGGCTGCGGTTGACCGCAAAGATCGTGGTCGCCCCCGTCTCGGGATCGTGAGTCGCTGCGGCATCCACCAGCCCGACCTCGCCGTGCTTCGCGGTGTCGTAGGTCGGCGTCGTCACGTTGATCTCGAGCGAGATGCCGCGCGCCAACTCGGACGTCGTCGCGAACGGGAAGAACGTCGTCTGCCGCCAGGCCGCGCCACCGGGCTCGGTCATGATGGGCGCGATCACGTTGACGAGTTGCGCGAGGCTCGCGGCCGTGACCCGATCCGCGTGGCGCAGCAGCGAGATGAGCAGGTTGCCGAAAACGACCGCATCGAGCACCGTGTAAACATCTTCGAGCAGCCGAGGCGCGACGGGCCACTCCTCGATATCAGTGATCCTGTCGACCTCGTTGTACCGCGACTGGTACCAGACGTTCCACTCGTCGAACGAGATGTTGATCGTCTTGTCGCTGCGCTTGAGCGCCTTCACGTGATCCGCCGTGGCGACGACCGCGCCAATGAACCGGTCCATGTCGACAGCGGATGCGAGGAAGCTGCCATAGTCGTCGCCATCCGGCTCGTAGTAGACGTGGCACGAAATGTAATCAACCTCGTCATAGGTCGCATCGAGCACGACGCGCTCCCACTCGCCGAAGGTCGGCATCGAGCCGCCCGAACTTCCACAGACAACGAGTTGGAGATGGGGATCGAGCTGACGCATCGCGCGCGCGGTCTGTGCGGCGAGCCGGGCATACTCCTCGGCGGTGCTGTGACCGAGCTGCCACGGTCCATCCATCTCGTTGCCGAGGCACCACAGCTGGATTGAGTGCGGCTCGGTGCGACCATTAGCAATTCGCTGATCCGACAGCGCGGTCCCGGATCGTACGTTGGCGTACTCGAGCACATCGAGGGCGTCGAGCACACCGCGCGTGCCGAGGTTGACGGCGTACATCATCTCGCTATCGACCTTCTCGAGCCAGATCGCGAACTCGTCGAGACCCACCTCGTTCGTCTCGGTGGAGTGCCACGCAAGATCCAGTCGGCGCGGGCGCTGCTCGCGCGGCCCGACGCCGTCTTCCCAGCGATAGCCCGAGACGAAGTTGCCGCCCGGATACCGAATGGTCGACACCCCGAGCTCCCGGACGAGCTCAACGACGTCAGCACGGAACCCGTGCTCGTCCGCTGTGGGGTGCGACGGCTCGTAGATGCCGTCATAGACACAACGGCCCAGGTGCTCGACGAACGACCCAAATAGTCGTCGGTTGACGGGTCCGACCGCGAACTGCGGATCGATGGCGATGGATGCGTGAATCATGTTCCTCTAACTGGACTAAGTCGATGGGTGAGTGTTCGGTGGCGCTTAATAAGTGACTGGCGCGGGCCCCAACTCGGCCACGAGAGCGGCCATCTTCGAGTACGCGTTGTCGCGATAGGCCGCGATGTCCTTGGCCTGGGCGGCCTGGGTCGCAAGGAATCCGCCACCCGACTTCATGCCGAGATGACCACCGGCCACGAGGTTCTCGAGGGCCTCCGGAGTCTGGAACCGCTCGGGATAGCTTTCGCCGAGCGACTGATAGCAGAACTGGTACACATCGAGTCCCGCGATGTCGGCAATGGCGAACGGCCCAAAGAACGGGAGGCGGAATCCGAAGGTCGTGCGCGTTATCGTGTCGACGGCTTCCGCGGTGGCGACGCCTTCCTCGACGAGGCGCGCGGCCTCCGTAAAGAGCGCGTACTGCAGGCGGTTGAGCGCGAAGCCCGTCACATCAGCGATGGGCACACCGACCTTGCCGCACGAGCGCAGCATCTCGATGACGCGCGGGGGGATGGTCGTGTCGGTGCCCGCGTGCGAGATCACTTCGACCCCGGGAATGAATGGGGCGGGGTTACTGAAATGCACACCCAAGAACCGCTCGGGATGCGTGACCGCCGTGGCGAGAGTGCCGATCGAAATCGTCGACGTATTACTGCCAATGATCGCCTCGGGCCTGCTCGCCTCAGAGATTCGCCGCAGCGTTTCGTGCTTCACGTCGACGATCTCCGGAACCGCCTCCACGATGAAGTCCGCGTGGGCTGCAGCCGCCTCGATGCTCTCGGCCGCGGTCACGTTGGCGGCGACGAGCGTGCCGGCATCCTGAGGGAACATGCCTCGACGGGCGTACTCCTCGGCATCCACGATAATGCGCTCTCGATTGGCCGCCGCGACTTCGGCTGACACGTCGGCGAGCGTCACTGCTCGTCCTGACATGGCGAAGATCTGCGCGATCCCCCCACCCATGTACCCCGAGCCGACAACGGCGACAGTGTTGATCATCGAGCATTCTCCTTGTCAATTTCCGAAATGAGAGCCACCTTCGCCGCGGATGGCGACGAGGGATCGAACTGGTAGTCGAGCCATTCGCTTACGAGCTTTTTCGCGAGCTCGATACCGATCACCCGTGCCCCGAGCGTGAGCACCTGGGCGTTGTTGCTGAGCACGGACCGCTCGACCGAGTAACTGTCGTGCGCGGTTACGGCACGAATGCCCTGCACCTTGTTCGCGGTTATCGCCATCCCGAGCCCGGTACCGCAGACCAGCAGGCCGCGGTCGGCCGCACCCGAGGCCACGAGGCGGGCCGCGGGTTCGGCAATCTGCGGGTACGGATCGAGCTCGTGGCCGTCAATGCGGATAACCTCGTCGACTCGATCGTCACGCTCGAGCACTCCGCGGAGCACCTCTGCATAGTCGGCACCCGCGTCGTCCGCGCCAATCACAATTCGCCAGCCCATGGTGTTACTCCTCTCCTTCGTAGTCGAGCGTCGCGCCGACACTCTGGACAATGAGTGAAAACGACACTGCGCCGGGATCGGCATGCCCGACACTGCGAGCGGCGAGTGGCCGTGCTCGGCCGAGCTTGGGCGAGAGCTCTGCGGTGTCTTCCGCGGCCCTGGTCGAGGCATCCGCCGCCAACCGCAGAGCCGTCACCGCATCGCTACCGCGCTCAACCTCTTCGTGGAATGCGGTCTCGAAGGGCAGGATGGCGTCAAGCATGGTTTTGTCGCCGAGTGCGGCACCGCCGAGTTCGACGATCCGCAGTCGAGCAGCCGTGATCGCTTGCGCGACGGCGGCGAGATCGTACGAGTCACGGTCGCCCAGTTCGTCACCGAAAGCAGCAATGCCCGCGCCCCACAGCGCTCCCGAGGTACCGCCGGCCGCCTCGGACCACGCGTCCCCAGCGCCACGCGCTAGTTGCGTGATTCCCCCGGCATCGTCGAAATGATCGGCGAAGTCGAGCGCGGCCGCGAGCCCGCGCACCATCCCGATGCCGTGGTCACCATCCCCCGCAATCGCATCGAGGTCACCGAGTTGTTGCGCGTTGTCGCTGACGATCTCGTGCGCGGCGCGGATGAGGGACCGAGCAACGGATACCGCGGCGACGGAAGCGGGAGTGGCGATCACCGGTTGCTCCGTAGCAGATTCGGTCGCGACCCGTGAAGCGGGATGCGTGGGTTGTGCCGCATCCGCTGCAGCGATGTCTACGCTCCCCCGGGTGAAGGCGGGAGCGGCAGTCGGCTGAGTCCAGAGCTCTTCGAGCTCATCATCGAGCCACAGGAGGGAAACCGAGACGCCCGCCATGTCGAGACTCGTGACGAGCTCACCGCACTCGGGGGCGACGAGCTCGATGCCGTGCTGCTCTAGCTGGCGAGCGACGTGGCCAAACAGGATAAAGAGTTCCTCGTACTTGACCGCGCCAAGACCGTTGACGATGAGAGCCGCACGCTGAGCACCGTCTGGCCTCTCGCTCAGCAGAGGTGCGAGAAGCGTCGCGGCCAACTCCGCCGGCTGCTGCAGTGGAACGTCTCGAACGCCGGGTTCTCCGTGGATGCCCAGGCCGACCGACATCATCCCCTCGGGAACCGTGAAGAGCGGCTCGGAAGCACCCGGGAGCACACAGCCCGCGAAAGCGACACCGTGGCTGCGACCCCGCGAGTTCGCGAGAGCCGCAAGCCTTTCCACCTCGTCAAGAGAATCGCCACGCTCGGCAGCTGCTCCCGCCACCCGGAACACAAAGACGATCCCGGCAATCCCCCGCCGCTCGTCGGCCCGATCTTCTGGCGCACTCGCGACGTCGTCGGTGATGAGAACCGTGCGTGCGTCGATGCCACTGTCGCGGAGGCGTCGCTGTGCCTCGCCGAAGTGGAGCACATCCCCCGCGTATCGCCCGAACGTGAAGAGCACGCCGCCGCCATTTTCGACGGCCTGCGCGACTCGCACGGCCTGGCCCGCCGACGGCGACGTGAAGACGTTTCCACAGACCGCGCCAGAAGCGAGGCCGTGTCCAACGAAGCCCGCGAACGCCGGGTAGTGACCGGATCCGCCCCCGATGACGACCGCGACCTGTCCCGGGCGAAGGGGTCGCGCGCGCACCACTCCGCCATCAACGCGCCTGACCTGGTCGGGGTGGGCGAGCACGAATCCCGCGAGCGCGTCGTCGACGAAGGTGTCGGGGTCGGCAACGATGCTCGCCATTACTCCACCCCCGACGGATACATCTGAGTCACCTTGCTTGTCCCCAGCGAATACTCGCGGCGAGGCAAGACTCGATTGCGCAGGTAGTCGCGGTTGGCGGCAGCCATGCTGAGCCCATCTCCGCCGTAGTGCTCGGTGCACAGCACACCCTGGAATCCGTTATCGATCGCGATCTGAATAGCCCGGCGATAGTTGATGAGGCCCGATTCCATGTAGGCGGGCACCGCCGTGTAGAGACCGGTGTCGGGATTCTCGTCCCTCGCGTAGTTCTTCACGTGCCAGAAGTTGGCCCAGGGCAAGGTCGCCTCCGCCAGCTCGAGCCAGTCTTCGATCGGCTCGTGCAAACGGATGAGGTTGCCGATGTCGGGGTTGAGTCCGACGCTCGAGCTGTCGATCTCCTCGACGAGACGCACGGCCTGGGCAGCACTGCCGAGGTAAGTGTGCTCGTACATCTCGAGGGAGAGCAGCAGGCCGAGCTCTTCGGCGTGATCGCCGAGCTCGCGGAACCGGGTCACGGCGAGACGCCAGGCATCGGGATCGTCAACGGGATCTCGATGGCCCTCGACGGTCCAGAACCACAGCCGTCGTTCCTGTTCCGCGGTGAGTGCGCGGTGCAGTCCGACGGAGACGACACCCACCCCCAGCTCGGCCGCGGCATCGATGCAGCGGTGCGCATAGTCCAGGTGATCAGCGCCCGACTTCTCGTCGATAACGCTGCGGCGGATGGCGGACATGGACACCGCATTCAGTCCTGCGTGGGCTATCGACTCACCCAAAGTAGTCAGCTCGGCGGGTGAGAGATCGCCGTACCGAACCCAGGAATCGGTGAGGTCCACGTGTGTGAAACCCGCGTCCGCGACATCCGCCAGATCCCTGCTCCAGTGAGCTGCGGGGTCCGCTCCATTCGCGGGATGCGCGGCGCCGAAGGGGAGCATCGCTGCGGCTATGGGCCAATCGGCCGCGGTCAGCATGAACTTACTTTCGTAGTAAATCGGATCACGGCGCCACTTTACATCGTTATAAATGGTTTGCCCATCCCCTGGCCACATCCCGACCGATCACGCACGGTGCGCTGCTGACACGTCACGGAAACCCCCGATGTGGTGCTATTTCATGCTCTAGAGTGAGACCCCTGACGACCGGAGGGGAAGGCCATGGGAGCGACCATGCACGACGTCGCGCGCGTGGCCGGCGTCTCAATCAAGACCGTCTCTAACGTCATCAATGACTACCCCCACGTTCGGCCAAGCACGCGAGACAAGGTGCTTCAGGCGATAGAAGAGCTCGACTATCGACCCAACCTGTCGGCCCGCGGATTACGGTCAGGCCGCACCGGTATCATCGGCCTCGCGGTGCCCGCGCTGCGCGAAAACTACTTCGCTGAGCTCGCCGATTCGGTGATTCGCGAAGCCGAGAAACGAGGACTCGGCGTTGTCGTCGAGCAGACGAGTGGGGACCGCGAGACGGAGCTTCTCACTTTCGCTGGCGGACGACTCCGTTTCGTTGACGGTTTGATCTTCAACCCGATCAGCCTCACCCAGGCCGACGTTAATGTTCTCGATGTCGGCTTTCCCCTGGTGCTCCTCGGAGAGCGAATCTTCGGCGGCCCGACTGATCACGTCCTCATGCACAACTCCTCGGCGGTGCAGGCTGGCGTCGAACACCTGCTCAGTCTCGGTCGACGCCGGATCGCCCTCATCGGCGCCGCCCTGGACGCCCCGGAGGAAACGAGCTCCGGCAGTCTCCGCCTTCGCGGATATCTCCGCGCGCTCGAGAATGCCGGCATCGAAGTGGACCCCTCTTTGGTGCGGAATGCCGAGCACTGGAGCCGCGCGGGCGGCGCCGAAGCCACCACCCAGCTGCTGAGCGAGGGCGTCGAGTTTGACGCCCTCTTCGCCCTCAGCGACACGATCGGACTAGGTGCCCTGCGAGCCCTAGGCGCTGCAGGCATCCGCGTGCCGGACGAAGTCGCCGTCGCGGGAATGGACAACATCGACGAGTCCCAGTTCTCGGTTCCGTCCATGACATCGGTCGACCCCGGCAAGCAGCAGATCGCCGCTCTTGCCGTCGACATGCTCATCGAGCGGATCAATCAGAAGGGCGAACCCGCGCCGCCGCGCACGGTGAAGCCCGACTTCCATCTCGAGCTTCGCGAGTCGACGGGCTTCACCGACTAGGCCTGACGTCGGGCCGGAGGCGACTCGCCTGTCGCGCTGCCCAAATGAAGGAGATTTCGGGCGCGACCACCCCGCATCCGCGCAGACCTGTGGGCAGGGCGGGGATTCTCCTTCATTTGGTACGGTCGACCGCAACCCGGGCCCGAGCCTAAGCAGCGAGGTGGAACGTGCTCGCGAAGCGGTCCAGCAGGGCGCCACGACCGCGAAGCACCTCGACGACACCGGTTTGGATCGCTCGCGCCGGCGCGAGCTCACCAGAGATGAGGCGGCGGATGTCTGGACCGGCAGCGAACGCAAGGTCGGCCGGGCCGTCTCCGCGCGTGACATCCAGAGACCGACCGTCAACGCGAATGAGCAGCTCTGCCTCTCCGAAGCGAGCGGCATAGGCGGTCGACGGAAGGTCCGCGGCGACGTGGGAACGGAAGGCGGCACGCAGATCCATCGTCATCGAATCGGGAGTAATGATCTGCTCTTCGCGCGGATCCTCGAGCGCCTTGAAACCCCAGGCACCTAGTGCAAGGATGACGGGCTCAAGCTCTCGACCGTAGGGCGTCAGCTCGTAGACGATGACGCGAGAGCGAGGAGCACGCCGCAGAATCCCCGCCTCTTGAAGCTCCTTGAGGCGCGCCGCGAGGATGTTGCTCGGGATGCGCGGCAGCCCCTCCGCAAGTTCTCCATAACGGCGCGGCCCCACGAGCAGGTCGCGAACAATGAGCAGCGCCCACCGCTCACCGACGAGTTCTAACGCTCGCGGGATGCCGCCGTACTGACCGTAGTCACGCGCGGCCACGCAGGTCAGCCCTGCTGGTCAAGGAACGCGTCGGGCCCCTGAGCGGCAGCCATCGGGTCCATGTAACCGAACTCGAGCAGGTTGCCGTCGGGGTCGGTGATCTGGCGCTGGTACATGAATCCGTAATCCGATGCCGGACGTGGCTCGGAGCCGCCCGCGGCAAGTCCCGCCTCGGCCTTCGTGTCGACTTCTTCACGGCTCTCAACGAAGAGTGCGGTCGAGACCGACGGGTTCACGGCGGGGTCGCCGATGGGCAGGTCAGTGAAGGTCTGGAAATACTCGCGCACGAGAATCATGAAGTAGTTGTGGTCCTCTTCGACAACGACGCAGGCCGCGTTGTGGTCGCTGAACATCGGGTTGATGGTGAAGCCGAGCGCGGTGTAGAACGACTTCGCGCGCTCGAGGTCGATTACCGGCAGGTTGACGAACATTGAGGCCATGAGGTGCTCCCTTTGAGCGTGAGGATGTGTAAGGCGTTAACACTTGCAAAAAACAAGTAAACCGTCAAGACGTGCGCGGAAAATGGGGGTACGTCGCTCCTGCGCACCCCCATTCGCCTAGGGGGTTAGCCGCAGATATTCGACATCGACGGCGCCACTCGTCGGCCCTTGTGTGGGATCGAAGCGAATCTGGTAAATGCGCCCGGCCCAACTCGCCAGAGCCGACAGATCAGCGGAGTAAGTGTAGAAGTTGTTCGCATCCAGAGTCGTAGACACCCTGATGGATTTCGCCTCGTTCCAGACTCGATCGCTGTCAGTAATGAAAAACAACTGCACATAGTTCCCGGCGAGGGCACCGCTTCCGGGAGTTGCCGCGTTTCGCATGCGGAACTCGAGCGTGCCGTAATCAGCAGTCTGCAGCCCGAGAGCTGGCAGCGACACGATTCTCGGGTCTGCATGACTCAGCGTGAAGCGAAGATTTCCACCGGCAATGGCGACAGCAGCATTGGTCCCTTGCCAGCCGCGCAGATACTTCACGTGGCTGAAGGTCCACGAAGCGAGAGCACGGTCGGGGTAGGGCTGCAGCGATATGGCGAGATCGTCGTCGCCGTCGGTCAGCAGGAGTGACCACCCGAACATCTCGGCATCGAAGGCAACGCGATCGAACGACTCGAGCACTTCGATGATGGCGGTGTTGGCGGGATACTCACGGTGAGCGATCTCATAGAGCGGCAGAAGGTTATAGTCGACGCCGCTGCCGGTGTAATAGCCCGAACCGCTGGAGTTGTCACCAGACATAAGGAACTGCGCGTAATAGTCGTACGGGAGCACGATGTTCTCGCCGTCGGCACCCGTGTACGCGAACCAGTCGGTGCCATCACCGTTATTAGCCGCCATGTCCGCCTGCACTGTGAGGAACCTCAGGTTGATGTGCGTGTAGCCGAGCCCCTTGTATTCACCGGCGCGGAAGCGGTCGTACACCTCGCCTTGCTCCACCGCCGGCCAGGAGAGCGTATTGGTGGGGTCGCTCGCCCAGGCATCGGACGAATCCATCAGGATGACGCCGTCCACGAGTTTCTCGAGGTTCACAGGGTTCGTCGGGTCATCGAGCGCGTAGTCCACGAGATCGCCGTCGGCGAGCGCGTAGCCCAGGGCGAGCAAACCCATGTTCTGGGCGCTGATGTGGTTGCTGAACTGCTGTCCACCCAACCACGGAGCGGTGTAGTTCACACAGGCTGCGCCATAATCACAGATCTGCGTCCCGGTGCGCCAAAACTCCTTGCTTGCCAAAATCACCGCGACACTATCCTCGAACCACTCGTGGATGGTCGCGATGTCGGCGGCCGAGAACTCCGAGTACAGCATCGCGTAGGCGTCCGTGAACGGCACCATCACGCGTGCAACTACGAGGCCCGATGCCGTCAGGCTGCCGCTCGCGGGAGGTACCGAAGATGCATTGGCATCCACCGCCCAATCGGTGATGATCTCCATAGCCTTCTCGGCGTAGTCGGAGTCGCCGGTAATCCGGAACGCCAGAGCGAGGTCACGAGCGGCCATGGCGTGACTGTTTGCGAGGGTGAAGTACTGCTCGTGGTTGACCTTCTGGTCGGGAGTGAACGTCGCCATGAGATCGGCATCCGCCGCCGCCTGGACCTTAAGCCAGGAGTCGTAGAACGGCATCTCTTCATTTGCCACTCGGATGGCTGCCCGCTCAAGCTCATCGTCAGTGGTGAGGATAACCGGTCGGGGTTCGTCAGCGACGGCGGGGGCTGACACTGCGGGATGGACCGTGAGGCTTACTGCCACAGCCAGCAGCAATCCGAGCGATCCCCATCGCCTGGGCCCAAAGGGTAGTTGAACGTGCTCCATTGCTCGTACCTTCCTTGTGTATTGCGGTTACGCCTGCCTTGTCAGCAAGCGAGGATCAATCTCTCCGTGCATGGTGTCGCCGTCGAGGTACCGTGCGATCTCACGGATAGCGAAGTCCCCCAGTCGTCGCGTCTCAGAACCGAATGAGCCCGCGATGTGCGGCGTCACCGTGACGTTGTCCAGCATGAGAAGCGGATGGGAAGCGGGGAGGGGCTCGACAGGATCGGTCACGTCGAGAATTGCGCGGATACGCCCCGAGGAAAGTGCTTCGACCAACGCGGGCATGTCGATGAGGCCACCACGAGCGGTGTTGATAAGGGTGGCGCCGGTGCGAATTCTCGAAAGAACCGAGGCGTTGACCATTCCCTGTGTTTCCTCCGTCAGCGGGCAGTGCAGGGTGACTACGTCGGAGCGCTCGATCAGCTCGTCGAAACTCACCTGCTGCACGCCCGAATCCACTATCTCCGTGTAAGGGTCTGATAGCAGCACGTCCACGTCGAAGGGCTTCAACAACTCGATGACCTTCTTGCCAATATGCGAGGCGCCGACGACGCCAACGGTCTTGCCGAATACACCCGTGATGTTTTGTGGAGCCGGACTCACCGGTGACCAACCGTCTCGGCGATAACTTCGCTCGATCTCGAACACGCGTTTGAGCGCAAGAATCACCATGGCGACGGTGTACTCCGCGACGGGCTGGGCGTTAATCTGTGCAGCGCTGCTCACACGGATATTCCGACTGAGCAGCTCTTTCGTAACGAGGTGCTTTACGCTTCCCGCGGCATAAACGAGGGCTTTGAGCTTCGGCATCATGTCGAGCAGCTCTGTTGACATGACAGGAGCACCCCAGAACCCCACCATGATCTCGACGTCGTCAAGGTCAACGCGATTGAGGGTATCCGCCGCCTCAGAGAGTGGTTCGGTGTCGATCCTCACGAGCGTGCCCAGACGGTCGAGAGCGCCGTCACTGAACAGCGGATTGACCCACTCGGGAGACATTCCCAACACGGCTCTTGGGCGCGGATTCACTTGACCGCCCCCTCTCCCATGCCCGCCTTCCAGTACTTCTGAAGCATCATGAAAACGATGATCACCGGCACGATAGTCACGGCAGATCCGACAACAACGAGGTGGTACATCTCCGGGTTGGAGACTGTTTGGGTGTTCCACGAGTAGATACCGAGTGCCACCGGATACAGCCGCGGATCGGAGAGCATCAGGAGCGGCAAGAAGAAGTTGTTCCAAATTCCATTGAAAGTCACGAGTAGCACGGTGACAAAAGCGGGCAGCATCATGGGCACGGCCACATTTCTGAACGTACGGATCTCATTGGCGCCGTCAATGCGTGCGGCCTCGAGCACCTCGTTAGGCACGTAGGCACGGGAGAAAATCCGTGCGAGGTACACGCCAAACGGGCTAACAAGGAACGGGAGGAAGACGCCCCAGAAAGTATTCACAAGACCAAGCTGCGAAGCCAAAAGGTACAGCGGCATGGCAGTTACGGCTGCGGGGAGGAGTGCACCGAGCAACACGAATCCAAAGAGCTTCTCCTTGCCCCGAAACTGGAATTTCTCGAACGCGTGCCCCGCCATGAACGAGATCACCGTGGAAAGAAAGGCACCCAGCACCGCGTAGAGCATGGTGTTGACGAGCCAGCGTCCGTAAATGCCTCCCTCGCGAGTGAACAACGTGACGAGGTTGTCCCACAGCTGGAAGTCAGAGAAAGCAAATCCCGGCGTGCCGATCAGGTCAGCGTTGCTCTTCGTCGACGCGATGAGAAGCCATACGAGCGGACCGAGGGTATAGAGCGAGAAGAGGATGAGAACGGCGAAGGAGGCGACTCGCGAGATGCTGTGTGGCGTAGACATTCGCTTCATGATCGTTGCCCGTTCAGATTGCTAGCGCGGGTCACGAAATATGACGCGAGTCCGATGATCACGGCGAACAGCACCGATGCGGCTGCAGCAAGGCCAAAATCGTGTCGCTCGAACGCCGCGTTGTAAATGAACATGTTCGGAGTCCACGTAGAGGTGATCGATGTGGCTCGGCTGCGCAGGAGGAAGGGCTCGGCGAATAGCTGCACCGCACCAATCACCGTGAATAGGACCGCCAGTCCAACCGTTCCAGATATGAGTGGCAGCTTTATGCTTACTGCTGTCTTAGTGGGCCCCGCGCCGTCGATGAGGCCGGCCTCGAGAACATCTCTCGGCACGGCTTGGAGTGCCGAATAAAACAGCACGACGTTGTATCCGAGGTGAGCCCAGATGGTGATGTTCATCACCGCGAATATTGCTTGCGGTTGACCGTCGAGACTCCACTCGAGCCCCAGCGCCCCGAAGGCGTCCGTAAGCGGGCTGATCCCCGGCGTGTAGAGGTACAGCCAGATCACCGAGGCGATGATGCCCGGCACGATGTTAGGTAGGTACAGGCTGAGCTGAAAGTACTTACGGGCCCGCTCGACGAGAGAGTCGAGCACCATAGCCAGCACGAGAGACAGCCCCATCAGCAGTGGGATGTAGATGAGGCAGTAAGCGCCGATCGTGAGGAAACTCGTCATGAACTCGGGGGAGGTTAGGGCCGAGAGATAGTTGGCGAAGCCCACAAAAATCGTCTGAGTTCCACCCAGCCCCAAACCTCCGTCGGACTGTTCGGAAAACAAGCTCAGCCCGGCCGTGTAGACAACGGGGACAACCGTGAAAAGGAGGAAGAGCGAGAAGAACGGAAACAGGAAGAATGCAACCTGAAGGCTGCGCGTGACGCCCTGTTTGGATCGTCCGCGCCTCGCGGGTCTGGCTACGTGTTGTGTCATGTGCTGATTTCTTGGTTTGGGAAACAGAGCGAGGAGGTCCGCCACAACAGTGCGACGGACCCCTCACCGATCAGTCAGCTACGGCTATTCCGCGGCTGGTCAGGTTTGCCTCTGTTGTTGCGGTGACTGCTTCGAGCGAGTCGCTGAGAACTCCACCGGAGGCCTTCCACTTGTTGACCGCGTCGAGCAATGCCGTGTTGGTGACACTTGTTGCGGGGTTCCACACCCATCCCGGGTTGATCGACTCGAGTGATGCCTGCGCCTCAGCGTAGATATCCTGACCGCCGTAGAAAGCCGGATCATAGGATGCTGCCGCCGTGGGGATTAGGTCCGTTGCCGCTGGTAGAAGGCTGGCACCGCCATCACCCATTCGAGCTTGAATGCTCTCAGGGGATTGCGTCATCCACTTGATGAATTCGTAGGCCGCCTCGCGATGGGCACTGTCAGCGGTGATGCCATAGCTGGAGCCGCCGTACATTGCCGAGGCGGGCTTGCCATCCCACGTCGGCACAGGAGCCACCCGCCACAGGCCCGCCTGGTCGGGGAAGCTCGTTGCGAGTCCTGCCGCTTGCCACGTGCCACTAATGAGCGACAGGTACGTGCCAGCCGCGGCTTTCTGCCCGAGCACATTGCCCGGATCGGTCCACACGAGGCCTTCGTCAACCAGTTCCTGTTGGAAATCGATCGCCTTAACCGTGGCTTCGTCAGCGAGGTCTAGGCCCCAGGCTTCACCATCGATGGATGCCCACTGGGCGCCCGACTGCCATGCGAGAGCCGACAGAAGCGCGGGAGTGTCGAGCGCCTGGCTCGAGCCAATACGGCTGTTGGGGTCCGCGGCAATCACCGCTGCGGCTGCTGTCTTGTACTCGTCCCAGGTAGTAGGAACATCGATTCCGAGTTCCTCGAATCGGTCGGCACGGTAGAAGAGCTGGAGTGCACCGGCGTCAAGCGGAACGGACCACGTACCACCTCCGAACTGCACGAGGGAGGCAATGCCTTCGGGGAAGGAACTAGCGATGTCTTCATCAGCGAGATCTGAGATGTCTTGGAGTATCCCCTGCGTCGCAAGTTCGGAAACGACGGAGTAGTCCACTGTGAAAATATCCGGTGCATCTCCGGCGCGAGCGGCATTGACGACCTTGGTGATCGCATCGGCACCGCCGGGGATCTGCTCGAACTTTACCTGGATATTCTCGTGGCTTTCGTTGAAAGCCTCGACGACCTTGTCGGTGTTACGCAGCCACGACCAGAAGGTGAGCTCAACTGGCCCACTCTCTTCTTCCGGCGCGGGGGTAACCGAGCAGCCAGCGAGCATTCCCGCTGTGATGACAGTGGCCGCGAGGGCTGCCGACACTTTCCTTAACTTCATTGTTTCTCCCGGATAAACGACATTGTTGGGCAGGACGAGGCAACTATACGGTCAAATAGTCAAACATGCATTAACTCGATCAAACGATCGTTTTTCCCGGAACATCGTGGCAGATCGGCGCGAGAGGACGATGAGGACAAGAGCACAAGGTAACTATGATCATTCAATGATCGATTGAATGAATGACCATTCGACCGAGGTAGGGAGATACATGCGGCGCAGACCTCAGGACCGGCATAGCGCGATTCTGGCGCTGCTAGGGGAACGTGGCCGAGTGGGAACCTCCGAGCTGGCCGACCTTCTCGACATATCTACTCCCACCGCGCGTCGGGATGTCGAAGAACTCGAACAACAAGGTCGACTCGTGCGCCGCCACGGGTTCATCGAGGCAGTGGGAACCTCGGCCTCACGGGCCGAGCCAGTGTCGCGACCCGTTGTAGCACTTGTAGTACCTCGGTCCGATGGATACTTCGTCGACTTCATCGCGGGAGCTAAAGAGGCCGCGCGTGCACGACATCTACGGCTCGTCATAGCTATCTCCGGCTATTCACCCTCCGAAGAAACTCGCATTGTCGCCCAGCTCGAAGGGAATGCCGCGGGAATCGTGATCATTCCCACCCCCGTTACCACTTCGGCCCTCGACAACCGCTCGTTCCTGGACGGTCTCGCGTCCGCATCCATTCCTCTTGTCGTAGCCGAACGCGAGCCGGTGCTCTCCAGCCTCGCCTCCGAACTGCCGAGCGTACGGTCGGACCACGCCATCGGTGTGGCAGCTGGCATTCGTCGGCTCGTTTCCCTCGGCTACGAGCGGGTCGTTCTCGTAGTGACAACTAGCCCCACTTCACCCGCGCTCGTGCAGGGTTTCACCGGCGCCGCCTCAGAACTCGGTCTTGGAACCGGGGAGTACATCGAGGTTTCCCAGCCAGCGGACCTCGCCGACGAAATGCCGCGCATTAGAGAACTGATCGCGCAAGAAGGAACACTCGCGTTCATTGTGCACAACGACCAGACTGCCGTTCAACTGCTGACCTCGCTGCAGGTGCGCGGCATCAACGCTCCTGTGGACTACGGGATCATGGCTTACGAAGATTCCATTGGGTCGATGAGCGATCCCGCGCTGAGCGCGATTGCGCCGCCCCGCAGAGACGTCGGCTTCATGGCGATCGATATGCTCGCCGACCGCCTGGAGAAACGGGACAGCCCGGATGGCAATCGTCACTTGAGCCTGGTGCCCCGTCTCGTCATGCGCGAGTCGACCGCCGCCCAGGGCGCTTGACGCGTGCCGAGAGCGTCTCGTCGGAGACGCTCGTCATTGGCCGAACACGGAGCGCGCTGCCTCGACGTAGCCGAGCCCGTAGCGTTTGTCGGGCTCAAGATAGCTGCCCTCGGTCCACTCATTCCATGCATTAACGATCACCACAGGCTCGCGTGTCGAATCAGCGAATGCTCGTGCGAACTCACAGCTCTGTCGAAACGCCCCTGGGGTGTTTCCCGTGACCACGGGGAGGAAGGGCCATTCAGAAACAACCAGATCATCGCCCGGGTGGACGCGCGCAGTCGAGTCCCAGCCCATCGTGACGTTCGGGATATACCTCAGCTCACCATCCGTGCCCTCGACAAAACGTTCATGGTCGCGCCTCCACTGCGATACCGCCTCGTCCCGCCATGCGGCGTAGTCGACTTCCAGCCCGCGCGCCGTGTCGAGCACGCTAGCCCAGTTGTAGTGGCCGACACTGTCGATCCCGAGGTCAACGAGCAGGTGTGGATCAAGGTCTTGCCATCCGTCTAGGGCATTGAGGTGCAGTTCGCCCGCGCCGCACTCACGAGCCAGCGCACGAAATTCGGTGAGCAGTTCGCGAGTCGCTGCGGCCCCTCCCAAACCCTCTATAAGCACATCCATTCGGTAGATCGTGAACCATGCTTCGCCGTCGACACGCCAGTAGTACGGGGACGTGAAATAGCGATCGATGACAAGTTGAATCATTCGACGAAAAGCGTCTGGGGACACGGCACCCGGGTACATGACGCGAGGCACCACCCCTGTGCGAGCCGGAAAGACGTCAGCCCAGTCGTGGTTGGCCCACATTAGGGCAAAGTCGATGCCCGGCTCGGTCAGCCCCAGGAACGTGTCATCCAATGGTCGGTTGAGATAGTCCCCCTCGGCGTCGTCGTACCAGTACCAATCCCACAGAAACGCGTTGATTCCTGCTTCGCAAGCGGCGTCGCACGAGCGCCTCATGTTTGCGGGTTCGGTTTCGTCGGCGTACCCCCAAGCAGGTTCGATCGGCTGGTAGTGACCTTCGAAGCGCGGTACCCCGGCTTTCACCAGCTCCCACTCGGTCCACGGGCGACCAAATTCCCGATCACGTCGAGGATCGGCGTGCCACGAGGGGAAGTAGATGGCTGCGACCTGGGTCATAGAGATGCTCCTGTTCTTGCCACAACCATCGCGGGTGTGGCTCTCCATTAACTTAGCTGCACTAGGTAAGTTGCTGCTAGTATCGCGGAATGGCAGGCGCTCGGGGACCAAACGCGGCGGGGCGGGCAAGTAAAACGCGCATTATTCGCGCGGCCAGTGGGCTGGTTGAGCGCCTGGGGCATCGCTCCGTCTCGATCAAGCAAGTGGCGCACGAAGCGAATCTGACAGATGCGGGAGTGCTCCACCACTTTCCCACTCGCGAGAACCTCCTTACCGGAGTACTCGACGCTCGGGATGCCGATGACGACGCTGCGTTCCGGTCGGGTTCATCCATTGATGGCTTTTTGCAGTTGATGCGCGCCAACATGTCGAGACCAAATATCGTCAGGCTCTTCGCAACCATGTCTGCAGAGGCGACCGCCGTCGATAACCCTGTACACGAGGAATTTGTATCAAGGTACGCGCGCGCGGCGACAGAGCTTGCTGCAGACATTCGTGCGCGCCAAGAATCGGGAGAGTTCCGCGCCGATTGCGACCCACTCGCCCTCGCACAACTCGTTATAGCTGCGGCGGATGGTCTGCAAGTGCAGTGGCTTTACGACGAGAGCGTGGCCGTGCCAGACATCTTGGCGATTGTCCCGCTACTGCTGCGAACGGGCGCGCAGAGGTGACGATAGTAGCGACGCATTAGCGCGCTAGCCGTTCCACGACCGCTCCGTATAACCGTGGCAACCGGTGAGCCGCAGGCACGATCAGCGGGCGAAGAGGAGAGGATGCCGCACGCACGAGGCCAGAGGTCAGCATCCGGAAGTCGCGCGTTGCGCGGTTCCAGGCTCGTTCGTAAGACTCGCCGCCAGCAAGGCTCTCAACTGCAACGCGTGCTTGTTCGAAACCGAGACGCAGGCCTTCGCCGGTGATGGCGTCGACGTAACCCGACGCATCCCCGACGAGTAGTACACGTCCGGCTTGGCGCCGGGTTGCGCGCTGACGGAATGGCCCAGCGCCACGAAGCTCCGACGCTGATGGCGCGCCCAGTAAGCGCTCGGCCAGGTACGGCACCGAACGAATGGCAGCGGTAAGGTCGGTGCCCTTCGGGCCGAGCGCCGCGATCCCGACCATGTCGGGCGACACCGGGGTCACATAGAGCTCGGCCTGCGGCGTCCAGTGCACCTCGATGAGGTCGTTCCAGGGCGCAACCGCGAAGTGTTGCCGCATCCCGAATCGCCTTCCCACAGACGGCACCGCACGCTCGAGACCCAGCGAGTTGCGGATGCGCGAATGCAAGCCATCGCATGCGAGCAGCCAGCTCGCAGTGAGTCCGGCCGCGCGCACTTCGCGCTCGTGCTGCTCAACGGATTCGACTCGTCCCGCGATGCGCTGAACACCCAACTCGTCGGCGCGGTCGGCAAGCGCCTGCTGGAGCACCAGGCGCCGGACTCCGCGCCCCTCCCCCGCAACAAACCGATGATCGGCGACGCGAGTCCCATCTCGATAAGACACCCCGCGCAGCGGCATCCCGACTGGGTCAACACCGAGTCGCGCGAGCACCGGCAGAGCGCCGGGCATGAGTCCCTCGCCGCAGGCCTTGTCGATCGCACCATCTCTAGGCTCGATGACGGCCACGGAGAGTCCCGCGAGCCGGGCGTTTATCGCGGCCGCGAGTCCCACCGGGCCACCACCGGCCACGATGACATCGACGTCGGTCATGTCAGTTCGCGCAGCGCTTTATCTTCGGTGGGGATGCGGAAGCCGAGCAACAGAATCGCGTTGAGCACCGTGAAGGCGATCGCCGTGATCCACGCCGAGTGCACGAGCGGCAACGCAATGCCCTCGACTGCAACGATCACGTAGTTCGGATGCGTGAACCAGCGGTAGGGGCCCCGCGCGATGACTCGGGCGGCACCGGGAACGACGATGACTCGAGTGTTCCACTGCGTGCCAAGAGAGCGGATTACCCAGTACCGGCCCACCTGGCAGACGAGAGCGATCGCGAGCATGGGCCACCCCAGCCAGGGGATGAACGGACGCTGCAGCAGCACGACCTCGGCAATGCACGCGAGCAGAAGGCCCGTGTGCAGGGCGACCATCCACGGAAAGTGGCGCTGCCCGTACTCGACACCGCCGCGAGCGAACGCAGCAGAGGCGTTGCGAGTGGATACGACGAGTTCGTAGATGCGCTCGCCTCCCGTCGCGAGAATCAGGGCAACGTACAACGCGACACTCATGGCAACTCCAACAGAACGAACTCGGCACTCACACCGGGTCCCAGCGCGAACAGCAGACCGGTGCCTCGCCGACCCTCGGCAATCGTTGCCGCCAGTACATGGAGCACGGCTGCCGACGACAGATTTCCGACTCGGTCAAGCGTCTCCCAACTCACGGCGAAGACCGAAGGATCGAGGTCGAGGCTCTGGGCGAAGGCATCCAGAATCTTGGGGCCGCCGGGATGCGCAATCCAGGCATCCACGTCGGCAATCGTGAGCGTGTTATCCGCGAGGAACGCGGTCACCTCGTCGGGGAAGTGACGTTCGATGACCTCGGCAACTCCCGGCGTCAGCACGATCTCGAAGCCGGTGTGGCCGACGTTCCACCCGATCACTTCCGTGGTGTCTGGGTAAAACGAGCTTCGGGTGTCGAGAATCTGGATGCCCCGCTCGGCTCTCTCATCGCCCACGAGTACGACAGCAGCAGCACCGTCTCCGAAGAGTCCGGTCGCGACAAAATTGGCCATGGTCTCGTCGTCCCGCTGGAGGGTGAGCGAGCACAGTTCGACACTCAACAGCACTCCGACTTCGGTCGGATGCCCGGCGAGGTAGTCGTTGACGCGCGCGATGCCGGCCGCTCCACCCACGCATCCAAGCCCGAACGAAGGCAGTCGTTTTACGTCGGGCCGGAGCCCCAGTCGCGATACGAGGAACGCGTCGACCGAGGGCGCGGATATCCCCGTGACGGACGTAAACATAATGAAGTCGACGTCGGCTGGCCCGAGCCCGGCTTCGGCGAGAGCGGCGGAGATGGCCCTTTCGCCGAGGTCCGTCGCGACTTCAATAAAGAGGTCGTTCGTTTCCCGAAATGTACCCAGCTCCCGGTATCGCTCGAGCGGCAAAGCGGTGTGCCTGCGACTTATGCCCGAAGCGGCATGAAGTCGTTCGAGCACAGTTCGACGGGCGGGCACCGAGGAGATGAGAGGGGCGAGTTCGGCAGTGATCTCGCGCTGCGAGTACACGTACTCTGGGAGCGCTGGCGCGACTGAAACAATACGGCTCACGAGGAGTGGCGATTCTCGGTCATGCCTTACCTTCGCATCTAGTCAGCTCGCCATCGACCCCTTGCGGGGGTGGGTTCCCCCGAGCAGACGATCAGTACTCGTTCTTGATCACGAAATACGAGCCCCGAATTGTGCCCGCCAGCTTCGACTTCTGTCGAGCAAACTTGAACCGGGTGGCGAGTTCTTCCGGAACGTCCATGCCCTCGGAGAGCTTGAACCCGACAGCGCGCTGCCGCCCTCATCCACCCCGTACATCACATTGATCGACAGGCCGGACTCGTAGAAAACGTAGGCCATTCGATAGCCCTCCACCTCGAAAGCCGCCGCTTGAAGCGGCGACGAGGCGATCACGATGTCGCGCTCCTCAGCGAGTATGCGCGCTACCCACCCGATGGCCTCCGCCTCATCAGCCGCGGAGCCGAGCGCGAAGTCGTAGTCGTACTTGTTCTTGAAGTAGCGAGCCTCGTTCGCTCGCAGCCCCGCGAGAGCGGGCGCCACCGGGCTCGATTCGAGACCAGCCTCCGACACATTCACGAAGTCGACTATCTGGCGCATGTAGTCCCCCACTGTTGTGAGCCGATTGTAGACCCGAGGATGGGCCCACACTTGTCAACCCCTGAGCACGGCGAGAAGCGCCGACGTAGCCTGATGGTCACGCCACTCGAAGGGCCTTCATGAATCCCCAAGGAATGACCGAACTCTGGCTGACGCGACACGGCGAAAGCACAGCAAACGTCGCAGCGAATACTGCCGAACGTGCGGGCGCCGAGGTCATCGACGTCGAAGCGCGAGACGTGGATGTGCCGCTCTCCCCGGTCGGGGCCGAGCAGGCAACCGCACTCGGCGGCTGGCTCGCTGCGGTGAGTCCCGCTCCGACCGCCGTGTGGAGTTCCCCCTATCGCCGGGCGGTCGAGACGGCGACCACTGCCATGAGCGTGGCCGGCCGCGAGGACGCGATCAGCGTCGACGAGCGCCTGCGAGATCGCGAGCTGGGCATCCTCGACACGCTAACCCCGTTGGGTGTGCAGAATCGCTATCCGGACGAGGCACGCCGACGAGACTGGGTCGGCCGGTACTTCTATCGTCCGCCGGGAGGTGAGTCCTGGGCGGATGTCTCGCTTCGCATCCGGTCTGTGCTGCGAGATCTGGATGCCGCGAACGAGGGCGGCCGCGTGCTCGTCGTTGCCCACGACGCGGTCGTCATGCTGTTTCTGCACGTGTGCCTGGGGTGGAACGAACAGCAGGTACTGGACTTCGCCCTCAACAACACGGTTTTGAACGCGTCGCTGACCCGACTGACCCGAGTGGACGGTCTGTGGACGCTCACCTCGTTCGCATCCGCCGAGCACCTCGTGGCGCAGGATGCGCCGGTAACCGTTCACTCGGGAGATGACGATGCCGCAGAGCACTGAGGTGACGGATTCGCTGCTTCGCGGCTGGCCGCTCCCCTCGCGCGACGGGTCCAAGTACGAACGAGGGCAGGTGATCGTGGTGGGCGGTGCGCCGGCTTCCCCCGGTGCCGCGATCTTGGCGGGGGTGGCGAGCCTGCGCGCGGGAGCCGGGCGCCTCACGCTCGCTGTCGGAGAGTCAGTCGCATCCACCGTGGCCGTTACTGTTCCAGAGAGCGCCGTGCTACCTCTACCGGAGTCTCGAAAGAAGTCCATCGATGGATCCGCCGTTCCGGCTCATGACGAGTACGAGCGAGCAGACGCCGTGCTCATCGGCCCCGGCCTCGACGACGCCGACGAAACGCTCGACCTGCTCGACCGGGTGATTCCTCGACTCGGCAGCGAGACCACCGTCATCCTCGACGCGTTCGCCCTCGGGGTCCTGCCTCGCTTCCGCGACGCTGACACGCTTGCCGGTCGGCTTATCCTGACTCCGAATGTCGAGGAAGCCGAGCTCTTACTGGGCGAAGAACTGGGTGACGACCTGCAGGGGGTGGCCGCCATCGCCCGTACCTATGGGGCGGCCGTGACGTGTTTCTCTTCGATTGCCGGGCCCGATGGACGCACATGGTCGAGCCGGATGGATACGCCGGGTCTCGGCACATCGGGAAGCGGTGATGTTCTCGCGGGAGTGATTGCGGGACTTGCCGCCCGAGGCGCATCCGTCGACCAGGCCGCCGTCTGGGGAACGCACGTCCACCAGCGAGCGGGGCAACTTGCGGGTTTTCCACGCGGAGCCCAGGGCTACCTTGCCCGGGAAATTTGCGACGCGATCCCCGAAGCGATGAGGGAACTGGAGCCGGACGGTCACTGAATCGGGCTCGCGGTCGGCGACATCGAACCGACGTGGCGTCGCAATGACAAGATGGCTGGGGAGTTAATCTGATCATCCATGCCTGAGACCACGACGCCCGCCCTTCCGACGGCACCCCTGTGGCGTCGGATTGTGGGATCAGAGCGGCTCGTTCTCGCGGTGGTCTGTGCTGTTGCTTTGCTGTTCCGATTTCGATGGGGCCTGGGCTGGGTTGAGCCCGCGGACTTCTTCGCCTACCTCACGATTCAAAGCAACCTGGCGTTCGTCGTGGTCGCAGCTTGGGCAGGCGTACTCGCCTGGCGAGGGGTCGCTGCCTCACGACGATTCGACGCGATACGTGCAGGAGTGCTCACCTGCACGGTGACGGCCGGGATCGTCTACGCGTTGATCGTGCAGCAGTCGACCGTGCGTGGCATCCAAGTCAATGTGCCATGGTCAGACGTGATCCTGCATTTCGTGCTTCCGGTGCTGGCCATCGCCGACTGGATGCTGACGCCTCGCTCCCGAGTGCCGAAGAAGGTCGTGCTTTTCGTGTTGGCATACGTGGGGATCTGGGGCGCAGGCACAATGATCCGCGGCAGCATCACCGGGTGGTATCCGTACTACTTTCTGGATCCCAACCAGACGAACGGCATTGGCGAGTTCGTGCTGCTCTCGAGCGTGGCGGTCGCCATCTTTGTTGTTGTGGGCATCACGCTGATTTTGCTGAGACCGCCGACTGCTAGGTACCCGGCTGAGCGAAAGGCTCCAGGCTCTTCCGGGCCATCGCCAAAACCTTCGCGTCGTCAGCATCCGCGAGTTCGAGTGCACTCTGGGCGCCCACGACACCCAGAAGCACGGGACGACCCGTCGCCGGCAGCAGATTAACCCACAGTCGGATCGGCCCGTCCTCGCTCTCGCTTACCCACCAGACTGCGTCGGTTTCCCAGAAGGCGGTCTCGAAATCCATCACCACCAACTCGATGTGCCCAACGGACAGGGCGTTAAGCGCGCTGCGATGCGACAGGGGAAGAGGAGGGTCGAATTCGATCACCTGCTCTTGCAGCACACCGAGCGGAACGGTAACCACCACGCGGTCGGCTCTCACGGACTCCCCCGTTGCCAGCCTGATACTCACGCCGCTCTCGCGATACGCGACGCCGACCACGGCAGCAGACATCACTGTGTTCATTCCATCCAGTGCCGCGTCGATGAAAGAGGATAAGGGGCCGGTTGGCACAACGGATGGCATCTCGGCCTCGGGCGTGGAGAACCACGCGCTCAGGCTGTCAGCATCCGCTCCCGTCACCCCGGCCGCGTTCAGGATCAGCTGGTTCAGGAGGACATCGCTGGTCACGCCGCTCACTCCGGCGGCGGGCCAGTCGTTCGGCTTGCCGCCCTCGTTCAGTGCATCCGCGAGCGAGACATCGCGCTGCTGCTGCTTCGCCCACTCGACCGCTACGCCAACGGCACCCTGGGCTGCGGTAAGCGCCGGGTCCTCTGCATCCAGTTCTACCGCGGCCTCCGAAGCAGTGAGCGCATAGGCGGATCCGCCGGTCAGCGGGTTGACGTCGACGTCCTCGCGGGCGAGGTCATCAATGATGTCGGCGTCAGCATTCTCGGCCAGTCGCCATGCGCCCAGCTCGAAGGAGAAATCGTCGCCGGAGACCTTGCTGTCGATTCGACCGCCAGTGCGATCCCGTGCCTCCAGCACGATGACCTCGGCTCCGTTCGCCGCGAGCACGCGCGCCGCTGCTGCACCCGCAGCGCCCGCGCCGATGACGGCAATTCGCTCGCCCTCATCCATCACGTCAGCGAGGCTTTGCGCCGCAGATCGCCCAGAGGCGACGGCGCCGCTGACGGTTCCCGGTGCATCCGAGAGCGCTTCCCCCGCGAGAAAGACGCGATCAAGCACGGGTTCTCGCAGCGCGTCACGGCTCTGGGGAAGGGCTCCCACGGCGAGAAAACTGGTGGCTCCGCGCGCATACGGATCCTTGGCCCAGTTCGACCGGTAGAACGAACGAGCTTCCGGGAGACTGTCGACAGGGGATGTGGGCCGTGGAGTGGGTGACGGCACAGGCGGACCGTCGGTGCACGCGGCCAGGGCCAACACGGAAACACCCGACGCTGCGCCGATGAGGAAACTCCGGCGTGTAAACGACATCTCTCCGCCACTCTACTGCGCGCTCGCACCGACGCGCAGTCTCCGATCGCTTGCCGCCACCATCGGATAACCCGCAGCGATCGCTATGGGCTGCGCGGCCAACAGCACCCACTCAGGAATCCCGCCACGCAGGAAAAGGATGACGCTTCCCGCGAGTACGGCATGCATGAGCACCCCGGCCGCGAGTAGCACCGGAATGCCGAGCACAACCGCGAAACCTAGGCCGATCCACGGCCACGCGAGGTCGAACCACTCGAACGATGAGGCGCTCGGGGCTTCTGGGTCGGCGCTGAGGCGAGCGATCATGGCGGGCACCCAGAGATTCAGCCGCCGACGAGAGCATCCGGCTCTGCCCCGGATGAGTGCCGCCCCCGACGCCTACCCAGGTGACCGTCACGGATCTCGAGGATGCGGTCCGCATGCGCCGCCATCCGCGGGTCGTGAGTAGAGACGACTGCCGCAACCCCACGCTCGTGCACGAGGGTGGAAATGAGTGACATCATCGCTTCCGCGTTGTGGCTGTCGAGCTGTCCGGTGGGCTCGTCGGCGATGATCAGCCGCGGATTATTGGCCAGAGCGCGAGCGATGCCGAGGCGCTGCTGCTGGCCGCCCGAGAGTTCGTCCGGCCGCTGCTGAGCGTGATCCGCGAGCCCCACAACGGCGAGGAGTTCGCTGGCTCGCTCGGCACGCTCCTCGGCCTTCACTCCCGTGAGACGCATGGGCAGCTCCACGTTCTCGGTGGCGGTCAACGCCGTGAGCAGCGCGAATGTCTGAAAGATGTAGCCGATCTCCCGCCGCCTCATGTCGACGAGGTCGCGTTCACTCGCGCCCGTCACTTGCCGGTCGCCCAACCAGACGGTTCCGGCAGTGGGCGCGTCGAGGCCGCCGAGCAGGTTGAGCAGTGTCGTCTTGCCCGAACCAGACGGCCCGCGCAGCACGACGAGTTCGCCAGCGCTCACCTCGAGGGTGGCATCCACGAGCGCCCGCACCTCGGTCTCGCCGCTTCCGTACGTGCGCGTCAGTCCCTCGGATCGAAGCACCACCTGGTCGCTCATTTGTCGCCCCCTGTCGATTCGGTTGCCGCGGGCTGCTCTGTTGCTCCGGCCTGTTCGGAGGGATGCACCTCGGCATGATCGACAGCGAGTTCCACGCGAACCAGTCCACTGAGGCCCAGGGTTCGCACGTATTCCTGGGGAAGCTGCAGGCGACCGACCCGGTCGAGCACAACAAACTCTTGCGACCGGTGCTGCTCCTCGCCGAACTCATCCGTCTCGGTGCTCCGGTGCACTTCGGTCGAGAGTCGGCCATCACGAATCTGCACGGTTCGGCGCACCTTCGTCGACACCTCCTGGTCGTGGGTCACGATAAGAACGGTGACGCCGAGTTCACGGTTCACCGCACCCAGGGCATCGAAGACCAGCTGCGAATTCACGTCGTCGAGTTCACCCGTGGGTTCGTCCGCGAAAAGAACCTTGGGCTCATTAGCGAGCGCCACGGCAATCGCCGTGCGCTGCTGCTGACCACCCGAGAGCTGTGTGGGGCGGCGGTCCGCGAAGTCCCCGATCCCGAGCAGGTCGATGAGCTGGTCGGTGCGCTCAGCACGCCGGGCACGGGGCATGCCCGCGAGGGCGAGGGGCATCGCGATGTTTTGCCGCGCGGAGTAATACGGCAGCAGGTTTCGGGATGTCTGCTGCCAGACGAAGCCGACCGTTTCGCGACGGTACCGGGTTCGCTCGGCCGAACTCATCGCGAGGAGGTCGTGACCGTCGACCACGGCCTTGCCCGCGGTGGGCACCTCGAGGCCCGTGAGGATGGAGAGCAACGTTGACTTGCCCGATCCCGAGGCACCGACGATCGCGGTGAGCTCACCGCTTTCCACGCGCAGGGTGAGGCCTTGCAGCGCCTGAACTTCGACCCCCTCCGCGGAGAAGATCTTGACCAGGTCAGAACAGTCGATCTGTGGTGTCATGACTCTCCCATCTTGAGGGTGGATGCGGGTGCGAACCGTCTTCCCAGCGCGGCCGCCACGAGAATTGCCGCGACTACCGTCACGGCGAAGGTACCGACAGCCGACACGATCCAAAGCGGAACGAGCGAGGGCTCGGGCAGCGTTGTGCCGCCGAAGAAGCCGCGAAGGTCGATGACGGCGGTCACAAGGTAAGGCAATCCGATGCCGATCCCTGTGCCCACCAGCAGGGCCGCGATCGCCACCGGTCCGAACTCCCACGCGACGAGTGCGCGCACTTGTCGAGGCGTCATGCCGATGACTCTCAGAACGCCCACGACTCGATTCCGTGATGCCGCCGATGCTGCTGCGGCGAGCGCGACGATGAGCAGCGTAAGGAGCAGAGTGGCCCCGGCAGCAATGACGAGCGCCCCCTCGACACCTGAAGTAGTGGGCGCGGCCCTGCGCAGCGCGAGTTCCGTGCGCACATCGAAGAAACGCGCGGAGCCCACGAACTGCTGGGGCTGCACGGCGAGCACTGCTTCCTGGATCGCGCTCATCGTGCTCCCGCTGTAGTCGTCGTCTAGACCGATGAGGATGCTGGTGGGCGTCTCCCCCGGCAAACCAAGTTCGTCTGCCACGGCTTCATCGACGATGAGCCACTTGCCCGTCATCCCCGGTATTGACGCGTCGGATACGACACCCGTCTGCTGCACGGCAACCTCGCCGAGCTGCATCTTGGTGCCTCGCAGGATCTCGGAGAGCGCTTGCGAGACGAGTATGGGCGTGGGGGAATCTGTCGCTGGGCCGAGCTCGGGCAAGTCGGGTCGCACTGCGGCGAGTGCCGCGGGGTCGACGAGGAGCACACGCACGCTCGTGGTGCCCGCCTCGTCGGTGAGATTCAGATTGTCTGGAACGGTCAGTGCCGCGGCGGCAGTCACCTCGGGTAGACCACGGATCTCCTCGAGAAGAGAGTCGGGCAGATCATGCGCGTTGACCCGCGCATCCGCCCCGACCGTTTCCGCCGCCGCACGCTCGATGCTTGCACCGACCGTGCTGATCATGATGGTCGAGAACAGAACGATGGACACTCCCACGATGAGCGCAAGGGCGGCAATCGCACTGATGGCTGGCTCCCGGATGGCGCGCGCCGATCCCACCTCGGCCACCGGTGCCACTCGCCCGCGCACGAGCGCACGCACTGCGCGCAACGGAATGGGGAAGACTCTCAGCGCGAGAAGACCGATCGCGGCCGCCAGCAATAAGGGGGTCGCGGCCAGGAGGGGGTCGACGCCGACGTCACTCGAGGCGACGAGCCCTCTGCGCTGAAGCAGCACGAGTGCGACGATCGCGGCTCCCGCAAGCGCCGCCTCGGCGATCCAGCGGAAGCGTGACTTCGAGCGCACCGAGATGTCTTGTCGTGATTCTCGCAAGCTACCCGGGGAGACAAGAATTGCGGCGAGCGCGATCGGAATGAGCGCGAGGGTGACGGGCGCGAGCCATCCATCGATCCCCACTCGCTCGGGCAACACAATCGCCGCGGCAGCCATCGCCACGACCGCGCCGGGAACTGCGATCAATGCAGACTCGATCACCATCACGCCGCGCAGCTGCCCGAATGATGCCCCGCGGGCCGAAGCGAGGCTGAGCGAAAAGCGTCGACGCCTCACCAAGGTCTGGATACTGAGCGCGTACGTCGCGACGAGCACGCCGAACAGCCCCGATGCCGACAGGGCAACGAGCGCGGTCATGGCAGCCACTTTGGCTTCCGTGTTTTCCAGCACGTCGGAGAACGATGTTCTGAGAGTGAGATATTCGTACAAGGGGAGCGATATCGGCGTTGCCGTGAGATTGCGCACCTGTGTTGCCAGTGCCTCCCGGTCCGCAAACGAGTATGCCGTCGGGTCGACAGGAACCCAGGCGGCGAGGATTCCGCCCAAAAACGACTGCGCTAGCGCGCCTATCGAGTCGGGTGCGACATACACGGTCGCTTGAATAGTGGGCGGCTTGCCCGTCTCGTTAATGATCGACGCACGCGCGAGATCGTAGGTGTGGCTCCAATAGCTGTCGTCGGGATCGATGGGCTCGTAGATCCCCGCGACACGAAGCGGAGCCGGGGAGTACTGCACGATGTCGCCCACGCCCAGCTTCATCAGCGTCGCGGACTCCTGCGAGATCGCGATGTCGATCGGATTCGACGTGTCGATGCTGAGTTCGTCCTGGCCATCGGCCGGGTCCCCGGGGCCAACTTCTTCCGTGCCCCCCTCGTTCTTCCAGGGCAGCGGTGCGTCACCCGACACGTAGCGCACACGCTCGGTGGTTCCCAGATCGACCGCGAGGCGCAGGGACAGCCTCGTGTTGTCGAGGGCAGCGGTTCGACCCATGGCGCTGGCGCTCTTGACTACCCAAATGGCCTCGCCGACACCGTCGGCCAAGGGAGTCGGCAGCCCCGATGGGAACGCCTCGATAGCATCCCCGATGGGCGCGAGCAGCTCCTCGGCCGTCGAGTCGCTCGTGGGTTCGATGAAGTTCAAGCGTCCCTCCGCGCTGAGATCGAGGCTCACCGTTTTCTCCTGGCCGAGTTGATAACTCAGCTCCGCGGTTGCGACCGCCGCCGCCGCACGCGGAACGATCGCGACAATGAACACCGTCACCGCGACGAGAACGGCGAGAAGAACGGATGCCCGGATGCCGGCTCGAAGGTGATCGGCCAGCAGGCGCAACGTTGACGTCATGCCGTTCACTCGCCTTCCTCGCTCGGGAGGAGCCGCGACGCGAGGGATCTCACCCGGCGGCTGAGATCGAACAGAATGGCCGCAACTCCCACGACCAGCGCGCCAACGAGCACACCCAGACCGAGCCAGCTCGCCGAAAGCGGTGTGACGAGATACGCACCGGCCACGGCGGCGCGCGCGAGCTGCGGCACGGTGAGCACGCTGACGAGAACCCCGGCAACAACGCCGGCAACGGCGGCGACCCCAAGCACCACGAGGAGTTCTCGTACGATGACTGCCGACTGGTCACGGGCATCCATACCGATCGCGCGAAGCGAGGCGATGTCGTTGCGCCCCCAGCGCAGTCGAGATCTCGACGCCGCCGCAACCGCAACAAGCGCGAAGAGTAGGCAACACACGGCGGCGGCCCACAGCGCGATCGATGCAGCGCTCAGTACCTGACGAGCGATGGGGTCGTCGCTCAGTTCGACCGTAGCGCCAGCGGGGATGACGGGGCGCACGGTGTCGCGCACGCTCTGCTGCTCAGCCGTCGAGACCCAGAGGTCGGAGGATTCGGCGGGCGACTGGCTCACTCGCTGGTGGAAATGGTTCACAACAGACAGATCCATCAACACCGCGATGTCGCTATCGGCGCCGGGAATGGCGGGAACGATCTTCGTCACCGTAGCGTTCAGATCACCCACCACCTCACGCAGGGTGAACGAGATGAGGTCGTCGATCTCCAGATCGAGAAGGGTCGCCAGCCGCTGGGTGACGACTACCGCTGGTCGCACATTGTCGTCCGACGTGCCATCGATTGCCGCCGTCATGCGCACGAGCGGCAGACCGCTATCCAGCACAAAACCACTGCCGTCAGCATTGGACGACGGGGGATACGAGATGTCGCTCAACGTGTCGAGCACCCAGAACTGGTCGAGCCCGAGAGCTTCGGTCACCCCGCCGATCTCGGCATCGAGACTCAGCAAGTGAAAACTCGGGCGGGCAACCTCGAACGATTGGTTTCCGAACGACACATCCAGTGACACCAGCGATCCGGGCACCATGTCGGCACCGTCAGCGGAATACGCAAGGATGCCATCCGCCTCGACCGTGGGGTCATCGAATACGAGCTTGCGCATCCGCCCCAAGCCGTCTTCCACCCATCCGGCGATGGTCGGACGCTCGTCGAACTCGAGTGCTTCTACTCTCAGCGTTAGCGCCGTGGCACCCTCGGGGATCAGTGGCCCTGGGGCATCTGTCCTGATGGCTTCCGCGGCATCCTCGCGTGGAAAGATGCCGCCAGCATCCGTAACGACCTGTAGGAGAGCATCGGGAGTTGCCGCGATGACCGTTCCCGTTACCGATCCCACGGAGAGCGTCTGCACGTCCACCGGAACGACCTCGGTGACGTTGTCGGTCGCCGCAACGGCATCCAGTTGATCAACCGATAGCGGTGCGAGCGGCGACGAAATGCGCACGTCAGCACCAGCGTGGAGGGCCGCAGTCTGGGTGAAGAGCTGAGCCCACGTCGAGGAGAAGGTCGACCCCACCACGGCGGTGCCCACGGCGAGCGCGACGATCACGAGCGGAGCGGCAACGCGCGTGGTCTGTCGGGCCAGCGTGCGAGCAGTGAGATGGATACCGGCGGACGAACGCTGCGTGCGGCTGGTGTAGAGCGCGACGATCCAGGGGAAGAGCGCGAGGGCGGCGAGCACTACCGCGATGAGGGCCGCAGTGGGAGCCACGACCACGATGGGGTCGATGCTCGATGAGCCCCCGGCATCGGGCGTGAGAGGGGAGCCGTAGCGCTGCAGCTGCCAGACCGCGAGCGCTGCCACGGCGGCAACGAGGATGACCACGCCAGGAATCGCGAGGCGGCGGGCCCGACCGTCGCCACGTCCGCCCTTGGTCGACTGCGTCACGCTCACCGTCGACCGGAACGAGGCGATCCCCGCAATGATGATGGCGCCGATCACGACGATCGCCGGAACGGCGAATGCCGCCGGCCGAATCAGCAGCAGCTGTCGAACATCGGAGAGCGCAGCCGCTGCCACGACGACGGCTGCGACCCCGACGAGCACCCCGACTACAGCGGCGCAAGCGATCTCGAGCGCTGTGCGCGAGGCGATCGACAGGGTTGATCGACCTCGTGCCCAGAACAAGAGGCTTTCCCGCTCGCGGGTTGCGACGAGAAGCTGCACGAGCTGCGAGAGCACGACGAGTGCGCTGCCCGCGACGAGTACGGCAGCAACTGGCTCGATCGCCCGCAGACCTTCGATGCGTCGGTCGAACTTATCGAGGGTGCGAGCGAGCCGATGCTGAACCTCGATCGAATCGAAACCGGTCACCTCGCCACGCCACCCGGGCCGGACGGTGCCCCACGCAGCACTCACCGCTCTGATGTTTGTCGCGGTGAACTGGTCAAGCGACACGGGCACGAGGGTCCACACCGCGGTGGGCGGGGACTCGAGTCGTGACCACGCATCCTCGGTAATCACGAACGGCCCCACTCGCTCCGCGCCACCCGTCGCGACGATCTCGTCGCCGTACCACCGAGGGTCGAGTGGGTCGAGCGCACGCCAGGTGCCCGACACCACAAAGGGAACTTCATTGATTTCTACCTCGTCGCCCACCCCGAGACCGAGTGCGGCTGCGGCGTCCGCTTGCACCGCGACGTCGTTGGTGGATGCAGCCACAGTTCCGGCGTCGAAGCGAGAGACAGCGTCGAGGTCAGGCACGGTCATGGCCGATGCCGACCCGGACTGAGGACCAATCGAGTAAATGGCGCCGGCGGCGAGCGTGCGGATCGTGTCGAACTCGACCCCTGTTGACGCAAAGGTTCTCGAGATTGCGGCTCTGACCTCAGCATCCTGCTCGGTAGCGTCCTCGGCGAGATCGAAGGATGCGCGCAGCGCGAGATCGGCGCCGGTGCGGGTCGCGAGATCCGCGTGCAGACCCGCCGTGCTCTGCTGGTCGATGTAGACAGAAGTGGACAACGAGAATCCGCACACCAGCGCGACGACAAGCAGGATCGCCGACATGATGGGAGCGCTCCCGCGCAGTCTCGACACTGGCACCAACAATCTCAAACCGTGAGGCGCCCGCCTCGTCACGAGCCGCGATTGTGAGTCTATGTCGTCACTCATTTCGCGGCGTACCTCGTTACGGCATTGTGCTGAATCCTGCCGTCGAGAATCTTGACCTCGGCAGCAAGATGCCCTGTATCTCGGCGGTCACGCAGGTGTAACGCGCTGGTCACGGCGCCCCCTGCACACTTCGCGCAGGGGAACGGGAGAAAACCACATGTTACGCACAGCAAACACACTCAATACGGGCGTCGAGCACAAACATATCTACACGAAAAAGTCGGGACGGGCCGTGGCTATGGTCACAGCGCTTTCGGCGGTTCTGCTCGTGATGGGGTTCGGTCTGGCCGCCCCCGCCAACGCGGCAGACGTGCTCAACTGCAACGGCATAGGTAACGGAGGCAGCCAAGGCATTGTCTGCACAGTCGAGGTTCAAAACGTTCTGGACAACACGAATCCAGCGGCGCCGATTACCAGCTCGACCATCACGACGACGCGATGTGTTGGGGGCGCGGATGCCGCCGAGGCCGGGCTCTGCGAGACGTCTGGTCCGATCGTGTCGACCGACCTTGTCACACATGTCAATCAGTGCAACTACGCGGTCGATGGCGGCGGTGCGACGCTCGAGTGCACGGTCACCGTGTTCAACACCATCATCGGTGATGCGCCGGTGACCGCGGTACCGGCGACCGTGAACCAGTGCAACAATTCGCTCGACACGGGTGACGTACGAAACTGCAACCCCGATCCGAGTACCACCGACCCATCGACGGCCACGATCGTGCAGTGCAACGATTCCGTCAACGGAGGAGGCAGCGTCCTCGACTGCGCGGTAACGGAAGGCTCCACCGTGAGCGACGCGCTCGTGGTGACGGTCAATCAGTGCAACAACTCCGCCAACGGTGGCGGGTCACGGATACTGTGCCGGGTTGCGCTCACTACGACGATCGTCGCTGTTACACCTCCCGTGGTCGTCGTTCCGCCCACGGTGGAGCCGCCCGTCGTCGTTCCCCCCACCGTGGAACCGCCCATCGTCATCGTCCCGCCAGTCGTCCCGCCGATCGTGGAGCCGCCCATCGTCATCGTCCCGCCTGTCGTTCCGCCGATCGTGGCACCGCCT
>Ga0247807_10000245_pt1 | contig 36270 bp, 30 predicted proteins | sample UWRJL074202C1_FD_179931 | JGI IMG/M metagenome (GOLD analysis project Ga0247807, IMG submission 179931) | Plant litter microbial communities from Arlington Agricultural Research Station in Wisconsin, United States - UWRJ-L074-202C-1 | ecosystem: Environmental > Terrestrial > Plant litter >...
ACGGGGATGACGGCATCCACGATGCCCTGCGTGCCCCCGAGCACGCTGTCAGTCCCGTCGGTCTCGGCCGGCGTCTCGCTGACGGTAGGCGTCGACGGAACGGTCGTCGTGCCGCTGCTGCTCGAATCGCCGATCAGCGTGATCGCGTTATCCGTGACGGTAACGGGGATGACGGCATCCACGACAGCTTGTGTACCTCCGAGGATGCTGTCGTCACCCGAAGTCTCCGGAGCCGGAGGCTCGGGGTCCCGCACGGGACTCGAAGGTTCGGGGGCCGACGTAGCGGGTGCCACGGTCGATTCCCCGACGACGGTCGAATCCCCGACCACGGTTATCGCGTTATCAACCACCGACACCGGCAGCTCGACGAGCGCCTCGATGATCCCCCCGCCCAAGACACTGTCCTCTCCCGTTGTCTCTTGAGCGTTTGCTGCAGTTGCGCCGAAGAGCGTGAGCCCCGCGACAAAGAGGCCACAGTAGAGCCCCTTCTTCACTAATGAATTCATGGTTCCTTCTCCTGAAAATGAGTTGACTGATGGCATGCCGCGTGTGCGGCAGAACCGAGTGATGAACGTGTGCTGCCCTCGAGTGGGCAGAGTTCACCGGTCAGTCAGGAGAGGTGTCGAATTCAGCGCTGGGGGACGGCGGCAAATCGTCGTCCCTCGAACTTTCGCGACCTGTCACGGGCAGCGCGAAAGAGAGCGTGGAGGTAGTGCTGTCCGCGGGCGTGGGAACGCCAGAACCCTGGGCGGACGAACCGGAGGATCCCGCGGGAGCGAGGGAAACAAAGGCTTCAGAACCGCCCTTGCTGAGCGGGAGAGGTAGCGGCAGCTGAGCGGGAGCCGCGTAGGCGGGCTGATCCGCGGTGTCTGCCGCGTTAGAAAGGGAAGCGCTGCTCGTGAAGTGACCATCATCCGATGTAGACCCGGCGGAAACGGTTGAGGATGCCGGGATGCTAGCAACATCCGCGCTGATGAGCGTGGGGCCAACGGAGGGGTCTGTGGTGCCCGGGCCGCCGTGAGTGGTGGGGTCTGCCGGTGTGGTGGGGTCTGCCGGGGTGGTCGGGCCGACAGGGGTCGTGGGGGTATCGGGAACTGTCGGTACATCCGGCGTAGTCGGCACGCCGGGGTCCGTTGGCACGTCTGGCACGGTGGGAATCGTCGGGATCACACCCGTAACGACCTCGTCCACCTCATCCACGACTTCGTCAACGCCGGTAACGACTTCAGTAACCGTCTCAGAAACCGTTGAGACCGTATCCACCACGGGTGACGGACCCACCGTCGATTCCACGACGGTGTTTACTACGGGAACTTCGGTGATTACGGTATCCACTACGACCGCGACGGGGTTAACAACCTCTTCGACCACCGAGTCAACGACGGGAGGAAGAACGTCGAGCGGAACTTGCGCGGTGTCGGTTACCGAGCCGAGTAGATCGTCGACAACGGGGAGAAGGCCGTCGGCACGGGCTTCAGAAGCGCCGCCCAACAGGCTGATTCCGGTGATAATTCCCGCACCCAGCAGGCTCCAGCCCAGCGCACGATGGAGGCGAACCGTGCGGACGGTTGTCGTGCTGTCCATCGATCTCACCCCCAAGTGAGTCTGTGTCAGTTACAGTACGCCCCGAAAAGAGGTGTGTAAACCCCTCTGTCTACCGCGATCGAAAAATCTTCGCTTAACGCAAACAGGGCCGCCCCGAAGGACGGCCCTGTTGTGAACAGTTGCTAGTCGCGAAGAATCGCGAATAGGCGAAGCAGCTCAAGGTACAGCCACACGACCGTGAGCATGATGCCGAAGGCACCTGTCCAGGCGTACTGCTTGGGGGCCTTGTTCTGCACACCCTTCTGGATGAAGTCGAAGTCCAGAACGAGTGAGTAAGCGGCGAGGATGACAACGAAGATGCCGATGACGACGCCCCACGGTACTCCGGGGATGATGTCCATTCCGCGAACGCCCCAAGGGTTTCCGCCGGCGCCGCCGAAGAGCATGATGCCGAGGTTCACGAGGCTGAACACGGCGTATCCGACCATCGCGATCATGAAGACCTTGGTGGCCTTCTTGGATGCGCGGATCTTGCCGCTCGCGAACAGGGCTAGCGTCACACCCACTACAACGAGGGTCGCGACGACGGCCTGAACAACGACACCCGGGAACATGACTTCATAGAACCGCGAGATGCCCCCGATGAAGACACCCTCGACGGCCGCATACGCGAGCACGAGAGCGGGCGACGGCTTCTTCTTGAAGATGTTGACGAGCGCCAGGACGAGCGCAACGAGGGCGGCTCCGATCCAGAGGAAGGGCATGGCTTCTGCCGTGATCCATCCCACGCCGGCACCGGCAACGAGAACAATGAACGACACGACCGTCTTGACGATCGTGTCTTCCATCGTCATGGGCTCGTGAACGGGAGCCGACGGGCGGTTGTACATCTCGCCGAGCTGCTCGGCGGAGATGTTCTGAGTGGTCGCGAGCGTGCCGCGAGTAAATTCGGGATTTCGGGAGAATGCGGGGTTGTTGCCTGCCATGATTCCTCTTGTTCCAATGCGTTCGTCAAGTCGCGGGGGCTCGCGCGCACGTTAAGGCTACCTAATAGTGCTGAGGATGTGCAGTATGGGGCCTTCGCCGCAGCGTGCGGGGCCTAGCCTTGATCGGTGAGATCTTCATCCCGACCCCTCGTCATTGGTCATCGAGGCGCGAGCGGCTATCGCCCTGAGCACACCCGTGCCGCCTACCAGCTCGCCTTTCGCCTGGGGGCTGACGCCGTCGAGCCCGACATCGTCGCGACCAAGGATGGCGTTCTTGTCCTTCGGCACGAGAACGAGATTTCCGGCACAACCGATGTGGCATCGCATCCCGAATTCGCGTCGCGTCGCACGACCAAGACCATCGATGGCGCGAAGCTCACCGGATGGTTCACCGAGGACTTCACCTGGCAAGAACTCTCGACTCTCAGGGCGACGGAGCGGTTGCCGCTCATCCGCCAGAACGCTGCGACCTTTAACGGGCAGTGGCGCATCCTGCGTCTCGTTGACCTCATGGCGATCATTGACGAGGAGTCCGAGCGCACCGGCCGACAGCTCATCATGGTTGCCGAGATCAAACACGCAACCTACTTCGAGTCGATCGGTCTGCCGCTCGACCGGCTTTTTGCCGACGTCATTCGCGACTGGGCGACCGCGGACAACCTCATTGTCGAGTGTTTTGAGCAGGCCGTGCTCGGTCAGATTCGGGATCGCGGTATCCCGGGGAAATACGTCTTCCTGTGCGAGTCGTCGGGTTCGCCCGCCGATCTGGTCGCGAAGTGGGGACGAAAGGCGCTCCCGTACTCGGCGCACCTCACGCCCGCTGGGCTCGCTCGTCTCGCGAGGGAAGTGGATGCGGTGAGCGTGGACAAGAAGATGCTCCTGAAGTGGGATGCCGCGGGAAATGCCACTGGCATAACGGATCTCGTGCAGCACGCGCACGCCGTCGGTCTCGAGGTCTACTGCTGGACCCTGCGCGCCGAGAACCGCTTCCTCGGCAAGAATCATCGTCGCGGGGATGTCGCGCGTGACTACGGTGATTGGCTGACCGAGTTCCGCCTCATCCTCTCGACCGGGCTCGACGGCGTCTTCGCGGATCAGCCCGACCTCGTGCTCGAGGCGCTCGCCGACGACTAGGTCGGCACGCCGGACCCCGCACGCCGAGCGTCTCATTCGCGATACCAAATGAAGGAGATTCGCGCCGGATTGCCCACCGATCCGCATGAACTTGTGAAGAGGTGCCCAAATCTCCTTCATTTGGGTGGAACCAGGGCGAGACAAACGCGCGAGGCGGGCGGTCACCTGTGGTCGCCGCGGAGAACGGATGCGATCACTGCGGCCTCTACCTCGTGCCAGCGATGCAGGATCTGCTCGTACGTGAACCGGAGCACGCGATAACCGAGTGCGCTCAGAAGAGCATCGCGGCGACGGTCCCTCTCGTAGTCTTCAGGGCTCGTGTGATACCTCGCGCTATCGATCTCGATAACAAGCCGTGACCCTATGAGGAAATCGACACGTCCCACCCCGTCAATAGTGACTTGACGCTCTACGGGAAGTCCCAACGGCGACATCCGGAACCAGAAGATAGATTCCGTTCCCGACTCGCATACTCCGTCGATCCTCGACAACCACGGGCGGTGGTGGATTGGGCTGGATGCGATGAGCTCCAGCCAGCCCTCGATGAGTAGCGGGTTGCGGTGAAGAGCTGAGTCTGCAGTAGCGGTAACCATCTCGGGCGGCTCGCAACGGACCAAGTCGGCGAGGCAGTCGAGCGGACTGCGGATGAGGCGTTCGTCGATGCCGGATTCATTCCAGTGCACTCGAACCAGCGGGTTCGGTGCGTCAGTGAGACGTTCGCGCTTATCTGTCCTTGTTCTCAGGCGGCAGGAGTTGGCGGGAACAGCGATATGCAGAATGGGCGTCGCCACGGTCCACGCACCATGCAAGGCGAGACCAGTTAGGCAGGTCGCGAGGCCGCCAACTCTCGCGGCCTCGCGTAAATGGGGGTGCGCCGAGGGAAGGCAGTACCACCCCTGTCTCACTCGAAGTAGTCGTCCCCTCGACAGCGCCCCGGCGATCGCGCTACGAGAGTGGCCGTCGGAGTGGAGTTCGTGGGTCGCAGCAAGACCACCACGGTCGTGCACTGATTGCTCGATGGAAGCCATGTTCCGAGGTTCGCGGAAGGGACGCGGCACGCGGTTCGGGGAATCCGCATCAGTGGACTTCGCTGTCTCCCCATCCAAATGAAGGAGAAGTGCGCATCCAGTCACATGTTCTTGAGGATGTGCAGCGCTCGCGTGGAGAATCTCCTTCATTTGGGTATGTAACGAGGCCGACGCGGGGATAAGCGGTGTGGATCAGGTTGTGGCCGGTGCAAGGGGGAGCGGATGCGCAGCACGCCGCCCGCTATCAGTGGCGCCGCCTAGAATCGACGGGCGATGACTTACCTGATTGAACCCCTGGACGACTTCCCCTTCTCAGCGGGCGGACGCCTCGACGACGCGCTCATCGCGGGTCTCAATCCGCAGCAGCGCGAGGCGGTCGAATACCGTGGCCAGTCCCTGCTTATTGTCGCCGGGGCGGGATCCGGCAAGACGAGTGTGCTCACCCGTCGCATCGCTGGCCTGCTGCAGACTCGCGAAGCCTGGCCGAGCCAAATTCTCGCGATCACCTTCACCAACAAGGCCGCGGCCGAGATGCGCGAGCGCGTCAAGGAGCTCGTCGGCGACGCCGCCGAGGGCATGTGGATTTCGACGTTCCACTCCGCGTGCGTGCGAATCCTGCGCCGCCAGGCCGAGTCGCTCGGCATGCGCCAGAGCTTCACTATCTACGACACCGCCGACTCCCGCGCCCTCATCAAGCGCATCATCAAGGAGCTCGAAGCAGACGTGCTCGGCTTCACCGTCGGCGGCACGCTCGGCCGCATCTCTAAGCTCAAGAACGAGCTGACGGATGCCGAGAGCTTCTCCCGCAACGCCAACCTGAGCGACCCGAAAGAGGTCGGCTTCCTCGAGCTGTTCCGCCGATACTCGGCCGCTCTTCGCCGTGCCAACGCTCTCGACTTCGACGACATCATCGCCGAGACCGTTTACCTCTTCCGCGCATTCCCAGACGTCGCGGCCCTCTATCAGCGCCGCTTCCGCCACGTGCTCGTTGACGAGTACCAGGACACCAACCACGCGCAGTACGCCCTCATCCGCGAACTCGTCCGCGAGGTCAAACCGCAGAACGTGCCCGCAGACACTCGCATCAAGCTCGCCGGCGATGGGTCGATTCCCGGTGCATCCCTCACGGTCGTTGGCGACTCCGATCAGTCGATCTATGCGTTCCGCGGCGCCGACATCCGCAACATCGTCGAGTTCGAGCGCGACTTCCCCAACTCCAAGGTGATTCTGCTCGAGCAGAACTACCGGTCGACCCAGAACATCCTCGACGCCGCCAACGCCGTCATCGCGAACAACTTCGACCGCAAGGCGAAGAACCTGTTCACGGTCGCCGGTGCTGGCGACAAGATCATCGGGTACACGGGCTACTCCGGTCACGATGAAGCCCAGTTCGTTGCGGACGAGATCGATGCTCTGCGGCAGTCCGGGGTCAGTCTCAACGACATCGCTGTCTTCGTGCGCACTAACTCTCAGACCCGACCGCTTGAAGAGATCTTCATCCGCTCGGCGCTGCCGTACCGCATCCCGGGCGGCACCAAGTTCTATGAGCGCGCCGAGATCAAGGACGCGATGGGCTACCTCACCCAGGTCGCCAACCCCGACGACGACCTCGCTCTTCGCCGCATCATGAACGTGCCCAAGCGCGGCATCGGCCCGGCCACCGAGGCCGCGATGCAGGCGCACGCCGACCGGCTCGGGATGCCGCTGCGCGAGTCCCTGCGTGATGCCGCCCAGCTCGGTCTCGGACCCAAGGTGACGGGCGCCATCCTCAACCTGTCCGAAATTCTCGACGACGTCGCCGCGATGGTGCCGACCGCAGCGCCGCACGACATTCTGACCGAGCTGCTCAACCGCACGGGGTATCACAAGACGCTCAAGAACAGCGGCGATGCCCAAGACGAAGCCCGCGCAGAGAACCTCGAAGAACTGGTGTCGCAGGCCAAGGAGTTCCGCACGGTCACGCCCGACGGCACGCTCATCGACTTCCTCACCAACGTCGCGCTGTTCGCGGCTGCCGATGAGATCGATGACCACGACGGCTCGGTGTCGATCATGACCCTGCACACGGCCAAGGGCCTCGAGTACGACGCGGTGTTCCTCACCGGGCTCGAAGAGGATCTGCTGCCGCACCGCATGTCGAGCAACGAACCCGGCGGACTCGCGGAAGAACGTCGACTGTTCTACGTCGGCATCACGCGCGCTCGCAAGAAGCTCTACCTCTCGCTCGCGGCATCCCGCGCCACGTTTGGGGATATCAACATCGCAATGCCGAGCCGGTATCTGCAAGAGATCCCCGCAGGCCTCATCGAGTGGCGTCAGTCGCCAGGCATGTCGAACTCGCGCGGCGGCTTGAGACAGCGCACAGTGAGCGGTCGCTCGACCGATCGCTTCGGAGTGCAGGCGCTGCCGCCCGCGCCGCGCGTCAAGACCGAGTGGACTTCGGCGGTCACCGGCAAGGTTCGTGACAACGGCGACCTCACGCTCGAGGTCGGCGACCGCATCAAGCACACTGACTTCGGTGAGGGCAGCGTGACCGCCCTCACCGGCATGGGCGGCAAGAGCATCGCCGAGGTGCAGTTCGACACGGCCGGTCGCAAGCGACTGCTGATCAAGATCGCCCCGATCGAGAAGCTGTGACCGAGCCGCGCGAGCGGGTCATTGTTCCGCGGGCGCCGCGGCCGCCCGAGCTGCTCGCGGCGACCCTCGCGCTCGTGCGGGACGACCTCAAGCTGCCCGAGTCGTTCCCGGCAGAGGTCGAGCGTGAGGCCGCGCTTGCCGTGGAGAACTACGAGCTGCCCGAAGTGGGCCGGCTCGATGTTCCCTTCGTCACGATCGACCCCGAGGGTGCGACCGACCTCGACCAGGCCGTGCACCTCGAGCGCACCGACGACGGATACACGGTTCACTACGCAATCGCCGACGTCCCCGCTTTCGTGAAGCCCGGCGGCGCGGTGGATGCCGAGGCGCGCGAACGCGGTCAGACTCTCTACGCTCCGGATGGCCGCATTCCGCTGCATCCGCCCATCATCTCCGAGGGTGCCGCATCGCTCTTGCCCGATGTCGAGCGTGGAGCCTACGTGTGGACATTCGCTCTGGATGCTTCGGCCAACGTCGCCTCGACGGCTCTCGTGCGCGCTCGCATTCGCAGCAGACGTCAGTACTCGTACACCGAGGTGCAGAAGGTCATCGACTCCGGCGGTGCGGACGAGTCGCTGAATCTGCTGCGGGAAATCGGTGAGAAGCGCATTGAGCTGGAGCGTGAGCGCGGCGGCGCGAGTCTCAACCGTCCGGACGAGGAGATCGAGTTCCACGACGGCCGATATGAACTGGTTCGACGCAGCCCTCTGCCGGTCGAGGCGTGGAACGCGCAGATCTCGTTGCTCACGGGGATGGCCGCGGCGGCCATCATGCTCGAGGGGCGCGTCGGCATCCTGCGGACCATGCCGGAGCCCTATGTCGACACGCTCGAACACTTCCGGGCGCAGGTCGCAGCCCTCGGTTGTCCGTGGCCTCGGCACATTCCTTACGGCGAGTACCTGAGGTCGCTTCCGCGCGACGAGCCGCGTGGGCTCGCCGCGATCCATGCCGCAGCGTCACTGTTTAGAGGAGCGGGCTACACCGCGTTTGACGGCGAGCTGCCCGAGAAGACCATCCAGGCCGCCGTCGCTGCTCCCTACGCGCACACAACCGCGCCGTTGCGACGGCTCATTGATCGCTTTGTGCTTGTCACCTGTGAAGCTCTCATCAACGGCGAGCCGGTGCCGAGCTGGGTGAAAGAAGCGCTGCCGACGCTTCCTGGCCTCATGTCGAAGTCGGACGGGGTCGCGTCGCGCCTCGAGCACGCCTCGGTGGACGCGATCGAGGCGGCGCTGCTGAGCGGTCGCGTCGGCGAGGCCTTCGATGCCGTCGTCATCTCATCCAAGCCGGCCACCGACAAGCGGCCGAGCGGCGGAGTGATCCAGCTCACCGATCCCGTCGTCACGGCGAACGTCGAGGGCGACGTCGTTGCGGGCGAGCGCGTGCGAGTGACACTCGAGACCGCGGACATCGCGACAGGGACGACGCTCTTCCGCACTTAGCGGTCTCGATACGCGCCCTAGAGGGCGCTACTCGACCACCGGTGGTTGAGTAGGCCGCTCTAGCGGTCGTATCGAAACCCGCCCGCCGACCGCCGCGGGCCTACCGCTCGTCGCACACGCGGTGCCGCTCGCCGCACCACGGGGTCAGTGGCGGGGACCTCCGTTTACCGTCGGGAGACGCAGTGTCGCGAGCCAACAGGAGATTCAATGTCGAAGACCCCCACCACACGTTCCCGGAAACCCGATCGTTCTCAGGAAGACAGCGGAGCTGGCTCGAACGCCACTCTGCCTCCCGTTTCGGTTGATCCCGATGCCAAGACCAAATGGACACCCGCGAAGATCATCCTCTGGGTGGCCATCGCCCTCCTGGGTGGTGTCGCCTGGACCATGCTCGCCATCGTGCGCGGTGAGACCGTCAACGCGATCTGGTTCGTGTTCGCGGCTCTCTGCACCTATCTCATTGGGTACCGCTTCTACTCGAAGGTGATTCAGAAGTTCCTCATTAAGCCCGATGACACCCGGGCAACACCCGCCGAGTACAAGGCGGACGGCAAAGACTTCGTTCAGACCGACCGTCGAGTGTTGTTTGGTCACCACTTCGCGGCCATCGCTGGCGCGGGCCCGCTCGTCGGCCCTGTGCTTGCCGCTCAGATGGGGTTCCTGCCCGGCACGATCTGGATCATCGTCGGCGTAATTTTCGCCGGAGCGGTGCAGGACTACCTCGTGCTGTTCTTCTCCACCCGTCGCGGTGGCCGCTCGCTCGGCCAGATGGCTCGGGATGAGCTGGGCAAGATCGGCGGAACGGCCGCGATCATCGCATCCCTGCTCATCATGATCATCATCGTCGCGATCCTCGCGCTCGTCGTCGTGAACGCTCTCGCCGAGAGCCCGTGGGGCGTCTTCAGCGTCGCGATGACCATCCCGATCGCTATCTTCATGGGTGTCTACCTGCGCTACCTTCGCCCCGGGCGCATCACCGAGGTATCGATCATCGGCTTCGTTTTGCTTATGCTCGCCATTATCGGCGGCGGCTGGGTAGGAGCCACCGACTGGGGTGTCGCGCTCTTCACTCTCGACCGCACCACTCTCGCCTGGGCACTCATCATCTACGGCTTCATCGCCGCAGTGCTCCCCGTCTGGCTGCTTCTCGCTCCGCGCGACTACCTCTCCACGTTTATGAAGATCGGTGTGATCGGCATGCTTGCGGCCGCGATCATCCTCGTTCGCCCGGAGATCAGTGTTCCGGCATTCAGCCAGTTCGCGGGTGGTGAGACCGGTCCGGTGTTCGCGGGGTCGTTGTTCCCGTTCTTGTTTGTAACGATCGCGTGTGGTGCCCTTTCGGGATTCCACGCGCTCATCGCATCCGGAACCACCCCGAAGCTCCTACAGAAAGAACGCCAGAGCCGCTTCATCGGATACGGCGGAATGCTCATGGAGTCGTTCGTTGCGATCATGGCGCTCGTCGCCGCGATCTCGCTCGATCAGGGCATCTACTACGCGATGAACTCCTCGGCCGCCGTCACGGGCGGAACGGTTGAGGGCGCCGTCGCCTGGGTGAACTCGCTCGGCATCACGGGAGTCAACCTCACCCCCGACCAGCTGACGCAGACCGCGGCTGACGTGGGCGAGGCATCCATCGTCTCTCGCACCGGTGGTGCGCCGACTCTCGCGCTCGGGCTTGCTCACATCATGCAGCAGCTCATCGGCGGTCAGGCGATGATGTCGTTCTGGTACCACTTCGCGATCATGTTCGAGGCGCTCTTCATTCTCACGGCAGTGGATGCCGGAACCCGCGTTGCGCGTTTCCAGCTGCAGGACACGATCGGCAACTTTCTTCCGAAGTTCAAGGACACCTCGTGGCGTCCCGGAGTGTTCATCGCCACCGCGATCATGGTCGCGGGCTGGGGAGCGATCCTGCTCATGGGTGTCACCGACCCGCTCGGCGGCATTAACACGCTGTTCCCGCTGTTCGGTATCGCTAATCAGCTGCTCGCGGCAATTGCGCTCGCGGTGTGCCTCGCGATCGTCGCCAAAAACAACAGCTTCAAGTGGCTCTGGATCGTGGCCCTGCCGCTGGGCTTCGTCGCCGTGGTGACGGTGACCGCGTCGCTGCTGAAGATCTTCTCGCCGGTCCCTGCTGTCGGGTACTGGGCCAACCACGTGGCCTTCCGCGATGCGCTGGCCGCGGGTGAGACGAGCTTCGGAAGCGCGAAGACCGTCGAAGCGATGGAGGCCGTGGTGCGCAACACCTTCATCCAGGGCACCCTGTCGATCATCTTCGTGACGCTCGCGCTCATCGTGATTATCGCGGCCGTCACCGCGGCAATCATGTCGTTCCGCCGCGGCGGAGGTGCAAGCGCCGAGGATGCTCGCGTTGAGTCCGAGACCTTCGCGCCGAGCGGATTCCTGGCTACGGCAGAAGAGAAGGCCATCCAGAAGCAGTGGGATGCGCTGCCGGCTGACCGTCGTCCGGCTCCCGTGCGCGGAGGCCACTAACCATGTCCGTGGTGCTCGAGTGGGTGACCTCCCGTTCCCGGGCTCTGGCCTGGTTCGTCACCTCCCTCATGGGGGAGCGGGCGTACGACGTTTATGTCGCACACCTGGCGCTTGAGCACCCCGGGCAAGCGCCTCTGGGGGAGCGGGAGTTCTGGATTCAGCGCTACCGCGAGCAGGACGCCAACCCCGGTGCGCGTTGCTGCTAGCCGGCTACTGAATGTCGTTGACGGGTGAAACTGCGTGGTGGCAGCCTCACCCGCCAACGATGAGTTTCACCCTCCGCACCGCCCCTAACAACGACTGGATAAGCTGCCTGGATGGTTGTCTCGCCGCTGATCGCCGCCCTCGCGGGTGTCGTCGTCGGCGCGATTCTCACCCTGGGGGTTATCGCCCTGTGGAAGTTCGCCCGCGGTTCGCGTGAACTCGGCAGTGACGGCGAGCAGGCGACATACCGCACGCTCCACCTCGCATCTCAGGCAGCCGGGCACCTGCGCGGCGGGCTCGCCGACCAGGATGCCGTGCGCGCGGCCCGCCACCTCAGAACGCTTCTCGGCTGCGATGTGCTCGCGATTGCGGATGCCGGCGGGGCTATCGCGATCGACGGACCGGGTGAGCCGCTCAGGCAGTTCGCCGCGACTCTCGCCAGCACTGAATTCGAGAACGGGCGCACGCGGGTGGTTGCCGTGCCCTCGGATGACGAGCGCACGAGCATGTGGGCCGTCGCGTCACCCATCGTTGTCGATGGCGCGGTCGCCGGAGTGATCATCGCCTTTACCGAGACACGCCATGCCCCACTCGTGCGGGCAACGGGGGAAGTCGCAGAGTGGGTCTCGGCCCAGCTGCGCCTCGGAGACCTGGATGCCTCGCGCGCGGCGCTCGCCGAAGCCCAGTTGCGAGCGCTGAGGTCCCAGATCAGTCCGCACTTCATCTACAACGCGCTCAACGCCATCGCGTCGTTCATCATTACCGATCCGCCCCAAGCCCGGGAGCTCGTGCTCGAGTTCGCCGACTTCACTCGCTACTCGTTCCGTCGGGCCGGCGACTTCACGACGGTCGCGGAAGAACTGCGCAGCATCCACTCCTACCTTGCCCTCGAGCGTGCGCGCTTCGGAGATCGCCTCGAAGTGACCCTGCAGGTCGCGCCCGAGACGCTGTCCGCCGTCATCCCGTTCCTGTCGGTGCAGCCGCTCGTCGAGAACTCGGTGCGCCATGGTCTGGAGGCGCGCGAGGGCGGTGGGCGCATCCGGATCAGCACCGAAGAGATCGGCGCCGACGTGCAGATCGTTGTCGAGGACGACGGCGTGGGCATCGATCCCGACCACCTCGAGGCCGTGCTCGGCGGCCAAGCCGACGGGTCGCATGTCGGACTGCGGAACGTGGATGCGCGGCTTCGCAGCGTCTATGGCGACGACTACGGCCTCGTGATCGAGACCAATGTCGGCTCGGGTACTCTCGTGCGCATGAGCGTTCCGCGTTCGCAGCCCCTCCACGATGTCGAGCTTCACCGAGCGGAGAGCACCGAGCCATGATCGACGTTCTTATCGCCGATGACGAGGCTCCAGCCCTCGACGCTCTCGAATTCATGCTGCGACAGGATGCGCGGATCGGCGCGATCCGGCGCGCGAGTTCGGGCGCCGGTGCCCTTCAGGTGCTCACGAGCGAGCGAGTGGATGCCGCCTTCCTCGACGTGCACATGCCGGGGCTCTCTGGTTTCGACCTGGCGAGAGCAATCAATCGATTCGCCACTCCACCCGCGATCGTATTCGTGACGGCCGATGAAGAGACCGCTGTGGGTGCCTTCGATCTCGACGCCACAGACTATCTGCTGAAGCCTGTCCGCCAGGAACGGCTCGTGCGCGCAATCTCGCGGATCGCGGCGGTCGCACCGGGCCAGAGTCCGGCCGTCGAAGACGAGGTGATCACCGTCACGCGCGGCACCACGATCCGTCGCATTCGTCGCAGCGAGGTGCGCTACGTGCAGGCGCAGGGCGACTACGCGAGGCTGCACACCGATGACGACAGCTATCTCGTGCGCGTGCCCATCACCGAGCTTGCCGAGCAGTGGGCCGCCGCAGGCTTCGTTCGCGTGCATCGATCCTTCCTCGTGGCGCTCGCGGCTGTAACGACCGTGCGCGTGGGGACGAACCCGACCGTCACTGTCGCTGGCGTCGAGGTTCCTGTGAGCCGACGGCTGCTGCCCGGCGTTCGGGATGCGTTCGAGGCGCTGGGCAAGCGGCGTGACTGAGCCGTCCTCCGACAACCGTGTGCCCGGTCCGCTTCCCCGCAAGCGAGTCACCGCTCCGCGACGGCAGGTGCAGGCAGCGCCCGCGCGAGCGAGTGATCCGGGCATCCCAGACGCCAGCGCGGTCTACATCAGAACCCTCATGCGCGCGCAGCTCAGGCTCGCGATAACTCTTGTCGTGGCCTTTCTTCTCACGCTCGCCGTGTGCTCCGTCGCGATCGCCCTCATCCCGGCTCTCCACGTGGAGATGGTTTTCGGTGTGCCGTGGTCGTGGGCGCTGCAGGCGTACGGGATGTATCCGCTCGTCGTGATCTTTGCTGTCATTTATGTGCGAGCGGCCGGCCGCAATGAGCGTCGGTATCGTTCGCTGGAGCGCGAGTGAATCCCGCCCTGTCGATCTCCGCGATCGCTCTAGTGGTGCTCGCGACGGTGATCGTCGGCTTCTTCGGCTTGCGGATCTCGCGCACGACCGACGACTTTCTTGTCGCCTCGCGTACGGTGCGACCGTGGTGGAATGCGTCGGCGATCAGCGGTGAGTACCTGTCGGCCGCGACTTTCCTCGGGCTCGCTGGGCTCGTGCTGCTGTCGGGCACCGACGCGTTCTGGTTCCCGATCGGGTATTGCGCCGGGTACCTCGCCCTGCTGCTGTTCGTCGCGGCGCCGTTGCGTCGCAGCGGCGCCCGCACGATTCCGGACTTCGTCGATGCGCGGCTCGACTCTCCGGCGGCTCGGCGCCTGACGAGCGTGCTCGTCGTGCTCATCGCCTGGCTCTACATCGTGCCTCAGTTCCACGGCGCGGCACTCACGATCAACGTTGTTATCGGTCTGCCACCCTGGGTCGGCGCGGTTGGCGTCGCGGTGATCGTTGCCGTCATCGTCGCGGCCGGAGGCATGCGGTCGATCACCTTCGTGCAGGGATTCCACTACTGGCTTAAGCTCACCGCTCTCGGCATCCCCGTCGTGTTCCTGCTCATCGCCTCTAATCACGTGCCGACCGAGATCGACCCGACGCTGATCTTCCCTCTCGAGTCCGGACCCGGTAATCAGGATGTGTACCGCACGGTCTCACTCGTGCTCGCGCTGCTCCTGGGCACGATGGGGCTCCCGCACGTGCTCGTGCGGTTCTACACGAGTCCCGACGGTGGCTCCGCTCGGCGCACGACGGTGATCGTGATCGTCATGATCAGCGCGTTCTACATGCTCTCGAGCACCATGGGCCTCATCGCTCGTCGATACGCGGGCGATCTTGCCGACCCCGCGACGGCGGACTCGGTTGTGCTCTTATTGCCATCGCGGCTCATCCCGGGGCTCGGAGGTGAGCTCATCACGGCCCTCATCATCGCCGGTGCGTTCGCGGCGTTCATCTCGACTGCGTCGGGACTCGTCGTGTCGATTGCTGGTGTGGTGAGCCAGGAAGTGTTGGGCGGGGGAGTGCGCGCGTTCAGGGTCGCGGCGCTCGCAAGCGTCGTTGTTCCACTGCTCGTCACGTTTGTGACGGCGCCGAGTGGACTCACCTCGAGTGTCGGCCTGGTGTTTTTGGTCGCGGCATCCAGCCTCTCGCCCGTGCTGTTGCTTGGGGTGTGGTGGCGCGGTCTCACGGCCCGCGGAGCCATCACGGGGATGCTCGTCGGCAGCGGTTCGGTGGCGCTCGCCGTTATCGTGTCGTCGCTCGGCATCGTGCGGAACCCGATTCTGGATGCTGCACTAGCCCAGCCCGCGGCCTGGATCGTGCCTCTGGCGACCCTCGCGACGATTCTGGTCTCGCGCCTGACCCGCCGAGCCCCCTCCACGCGAGTGGATCGCTTCTTCCTCCGTTTGCACGCCCCAGAGCGCTAATCCTCGTCCCTCCGGGGCTAAATGCGGTCGCGAGTGCTCGACAATGGCCCTTACGAGCGCGCATAAAGGCGATTTTTGAGCACTCGTGATCGAGTCGGACCTCAGGCTCTGCGGAAGCGGGCTAGATAGTGGCGCTTCGGGGCATGGCGGAGCCAGAGGGGGAGGCGGGGGTAGACGGCTCGGGTGACCCGAACGAGGCGGGTATAGCGGCGCGCGTTAAACGGGAGTCCGTAAGCCTCGCGCAAGACGGGGCTCAGGAGGCCGGCGGTCACTAATCGCACGGTCGGCATGAGCGCGCGCATCCACAGAGCACCCGACCGCAGATAGAGGAGTTCCCGCGCGACGGCGCGGGCCGCATCGCTCACCACGAGCTCTGCCTCAGCGCGCTGCCAGTATTCCGAGAACGCCGCAGGGGTTGCTGGCCACTGCGCTCGCGGAACGCCGAGGGTCGTCGCGACGGTCGCCATCGAGTCGAGCAAACGTTGGGCATCCTCGTCCGACAGAGCGCCGAACACGAGTTCGTGCACGCGAATGGCCGTGTCGTGGATGGTTGCCGCGACCCACCGCTGCAGGCCGACGTCCCGAGCGTCGTACCCCTCGCCGCGCACGGGAGCGTGAGCTCGACCGACCTGTCGAGCTATACGGCGTACCTCGTCTGGGGTGCCGTATTGAGTGACATAAAGGTAGGTGAGCGTGCCGTGTAATCGGTCGAGTGGACGTGCTGCGAAGTCGCTGTGCTCGGCCACGCCGTGACCGACGCCCGGGTTCGCCAATTGCAGCAGGATGGCTCTCGCGCCGCCTGCCAGCACAATGGCTTCGGCGGAGACATCCTCGACGCTCTCGGAGCGTGTCACGAGGATGCCGCCGCCTCTCGAACTAACCGCCAACCAGATCCGTGTACTTCGGGCAAATCATTGCTATCGAGTAGCCAGTGAAGAGTGCTGACTCACCCTGTGTGAGACCTGACTGAACAAGAATGTCGCTGACGCCGACGAGGTCCGCGCCGTCGTCGAACATCTCGCAGACGGCGAGGCCACCTCCGACAAGGCTGTCTTCCGATTCGTTCGCCAACGTGGGGATGCTGGCGGTTACTAGTTCGGCGAAAGCAGTGCGAGTGGCCGCATCCACATCGCGGGTGACTTTGGTCTCTTTGTCTTCGGGCAACTGGACGGGGCCATCTGGACTTGCCGACTCCGAGGGCTCGCTCGTCGTCGTCGGCGCGGGAACGTCTCGCTGAGTGATCGGATTAACTGCGAAGACGTTCGAGAGCAGGTTCGCGATCAGAACAATGATGATGATGAGCACGAGGGCACCACCGCCGATGATGCCCCAGAGCAGTCCCCTATTCATACCCTTGCGTGGCTCGGAGGGTGTGCCTGGAGCGGACGGCGTTGCGCCGTATCCGGGGTGCCGCTCTCCCGGGGCCAAGGTGGGAACGGTCGGCTGTGGCTCGCCGAAGTTCTGCGCGGTGGAGCCAGGAGCAGTGGGCTGGGGTGGTCCGAAGTTCTGTGGGCCAGGAATCGTTGGCTCCGGCGGGCCGAACTGCGGGGTGGTCAGAGCCGGTGGAGTGAACGGCGGCTCGACCGTGGGAGGGGCATCAAGCACGGGAGGAGCATCGGCGACGGGAGGAGCATCGGCCGGAGTTTCTGCGACGGGAGGAGGGCCGATGACGGGCGATGCATCCCGGGCGGGCTCGTGAATGATCGTGTCGTCAACAATCGAGTCATCGACAACGGGAAGCTCTTCGGCAACCTCGATGGGCGGTTCCGCTACTACCTCAGGCGAGGCTGGCGGTGCTGCCGTGAAGTCGGGAGCTGCGAGCGGGTCGGGATGCACGGCGAAGGGGTAACCCGTGAGTGGAGAAGTGTGAGTCGTGTACTGGGTACCGTCCCACCAGTGGGCTTCGGTCGCATCCGCAGTCTTGAGGTACCAGCCGGCTTCCATTTTCTTCTCTTCTCGTCGTTGGGCGCGAATAGCGCGGTGCCGATTTTACAGGCGTAACTCGTTCGGGGGTATGCCCAGGAGGTTGTCGGGCAGAACGGGTAGAGTTCTCCATGGCCAAAGTGTCTTGACGTCGAACTATTTCGCCAAGTGCTCGCCCATCACTGCCCAAAGCCCCATAACGGCCACAAGCACAGACCACCCCAGCACGATGATTGGATAAGTTACGTGGATCTTTTCGAGTACCAGGCTCGGGACCTATTCGAATCCTACGGAGTGCCGGTACTCGCCGGCATCGTGGCCGACACCCCGGAAGAGGCCAGGGCCGCAGCCGAGAAGATTGGCGGCACTGTCGTCGTCAAGGCGCAGGTTAAGGCCGGGGGCCGCGGCAAGGCCGGCGGCGTCAAGGTAGTACACAACCCCGAGGATGCTGCGGCTGCAGCTGAAGCCATCCTGGGCCTCGACATCAAGGGTCACATCGTGCGCCGCGTCATGGTCGCGCAGGGTGCCCGCATCGCGAAGGAGTACTACTTCTCCGTGCTGCTCGACCGGGCCAACCGTTCCTACCTCTCGCTGTGCAGCGTTGAGGGCGGCATGGAGATCGAGGAGCTCGCTGTTGAGCGTCCCGAGGCTCTCGCCAAGATCGAGGTCAACCCGCTCGGCGGCATCGACCTCGCGAAGGCAACCGAGATCGCTCTCGCCGGTGGATTCGATGACGAGATCGCCGCGAAGGTCGCTCCGGTGCTCGTGAAGCTTTACGACGTCTACAAGGGTGAGGATGCGACGCTCGTCGAAGTCAACCCGCTCGTGCTCACCGAAGACGGCGAAGTCCTCGCCCTCGACGGCAAGGTCACGCTCGACGAGAACGCCGACTTCCGTCACCCGAACCACGCCGAGCTCGAGGATGCGGCTGCCGCCGACCCCCTCGAAGCCAAGGCGAAGGCTGCCGGCCTCAACTACGTCAAGCTCGACGGTGAGGTGGGAATCATCGGTAACGGTGCGGGCCTCGTCATGTCGACGCTCGACGTTGTCAGCTACGCGGGCGAGAACCACGGCAACGTGAAGCCCGCCAACTTCCTCGACATTGGTGGTGGGGCGTCCGCCGAGATCATGGCGGCCGGCCTCGACGTCATCCTCGGTGACCCTCAGGTCAAGAGCGTCTTCGTCAACGTCTTCGGCGGTATTACCGCGTGTGACGCTGTCGCCAACGGAATCGTCAAGGCTCTCGAGATTCTCGGGGATGCCGCGACCAAGCCGCTCGTCGTGCGTCTCGATGGCAACAAGGTCGAAGAGGGCCGCGCCATCCTGAGCGCAGCCAACAACCCGCTGGTCACTCTGGCGGACACCATGGACTCGGGCGCCGACAAGGCCGCCGAACTCGCGAACGCGTAAGGGAAAAAGAATGTCGATCTTCCTCAACAAGGACTCCAAGGTCATCGTCCAGGGCATCACCGGCGGCGAGGGCACCAAGCACACGGCGCTCATGCTCAAGGCAGGTACGCAGGTCGTCGGTGGCGTCAACGCCCGCAAGGCGGGCACGACGGTCGAGCACGATGGCGGAGTCACGCTCCCCGTGTTCGGCACCGTCTCCGAGGCAATCGCCGAGACCGGCGCTGACGTCTCGATCGTCTTCGTTCCGCCGGCATTCGCCAAGGATGCAGTCGTCGAGGCCATCGAGGCCGAGATCCCGCTCGTCGTCGTCATCACCGAGGGCATTCCCGTGCAGGACACCGCCGAGTTTTGGGCGCTCGCAGCAGCATCCGGCAAGACTCGCATCATCGGCCCGAACTGCCCCGGAATCATCACCCCCGGTGAGTCTCTCGTGGGTATCACCCCCGCGTCGATCACGGGCAAGGGACCGATCGGCCTTGTATCCAAGTCGGGAACCCTGACGTACCAGATGATGTTCGAGCTGCGCGACCTGGGCTTCTCGACCGCTATTGGTATCGGCGGAGACCCCATCGTGGGCACGACTCACATCGACGCTCTTGAGGCGTTCGAGGCCGACCCCGAGACCAAGGCGATCGTGATGATCGGTGAGATCGGAGGGGACGCCGAGGAGCGCGCCGCTGACTACATCAAGGCTCACGTGACCAAGCCCGTCGTGGCTTATGTCGCTGGCTTTACCGCTCCCGAGGGCAAGACGATGGGCCACGCTGGCGCTATTGTCTCTTCCGGTGCGGGCACGGCGCAGGGCAAAAAAGTTGCTCTCGAGGCTGCGGGCGTCAAGGTCGGCAAGACGCCGAGCGAGACCGCAACGCTTCTGCGTGAGGTCTACGCTGCTCTGTAACTCCCGTTAAACGTCTGAAGGCCGGCCCTGTTTAAGGGTCGGCCTTCTTATTTTCCGGTATACCCCCTGTCGAGGGCCAAAAATGCTAACGTTCTCTCGATTGTCTTTTCCCAACTCGACGTTCAGGACCCTAAGAAACGTGATATCAAAAAACCGTAGATGGATACAGGTCGCCGCAGCGACCGCAGGAGTAAGCGCGTTGACCCTCGGCGGAGCGGTTCTCCCCGCCGTCGCCAACGAGACGCCCGCAGCGCCTGTCTCGCTTAATTCAGACGCAAACAAGTACGAGCTTGCCGCGGCTAACACCAACAGCACCGTCAGCGAGGTTCAGGCCCTCGAAGCGACCGGCGCAGTGAAGATCACCGACGGTGGCTTCGTTCTCCACATCGATGGAGCCGTGGCATCGGGCGAGTCTCTCTCCGCACTGAAGCTTCCGGCATCGCCCGCAGGCGCAGCCATTCCGGGCGACCCGGCTCAGGGCTCGCGCCCCGGAGCTCCGGTCACGATCTACCTCGACTTCGACGGCGAGACCCTCCAGGACACCCAGTGGAATGACGAGACCGGCACTGAGTCGCTCAACTTCCTCCCCGCTGCTGTCGGCGCTGACGCGTCCTTCGTTGCAGAGGTCTGGGCTGGAGTTGCTGAGGATTACGCTCCCTTCAACGTGAACGTTACGACCACGGACCCGGGCGTCGATGCACTCGTCAAGGCGTCGATGGACGACAACCAGTACGGATCGCACGTCATCATCACCGACTCGTACGATGAGACGGTTCCTGACGCTGCTGGCACCTCTGGTCTCGCCTTCGTCAACGCCGTTGGTTCGGACTACCTGACCGGTGCACTCGTGTTCACCGAGGGCGCTGGCGGCGCAGATGTCACTCCGGCGGACATCGCAGGCACGGCTTCGCACGAAGCGGGTCACAACTTCGGTCTCGATCACGACGGAATTGACGGATCCGAGGATGGCCCTTACTACGTTCCCACCGAGGGTGTTTGGGGCCCGCTGATGGGCGCCACATTCTACGTACCGGTTTCGCAGTGGTCCAACGGTGACTACGCAGGCGCAACCAACACTGAGGACGACCTGAGCCTGATCACCGATCGCTCATCGGCTGCTCCCCAGTTCGTACCGCCCGCAAAGCTGCCAGACGGAACGCCTTACGAGGGCGGTTCGGTATGTGTCGTCAGCGGCGACCCGGGAAACCCCATGCCGGGCGACGTTTTCTACGTGCCTAACGCACAGAACGAGTGCGACCAGACCGGAGCGACGCTTACGCTGCGCTTCACCTACGTCGACCGTTCCGACTATGCAGCCGACCAGGTCGGTAACACTGCGGCCGAGGCCACGGCTCTTGAAAACACTGAAGGAACCTTCGGGGCCGCAGGCGTCATCGAGACGACCGGCGACGTAGACGTGTACAGCGTCGTTACCGCCGGTGGCGAGTTCACCGCTACGGTCGACGTCGCGGACATCCTCCCGAACCTCGACACCAAGCTGACCCTCACCGACTCCAACGGTGTCGTGCTCGATGAGAGCGCACCGGAGACGACCAGGGTTACGGGTGCTTTCGCGGCTGAGGGCCTAGGCGCGACGGTTTCTGCCACTGTTGAGGCAGGCCGTTACTTCCTCACTGTCGACGGTGTGGGCACGGGTGACCCGAGCGCTGCAACTCCGGAGAACTCAAACGGATACAGCGACTACGGCAGCCTCGGTAACTTCGTCGTCTCGGGTGAGGCCGAACCGCTCATCACTGAGGACATCGTTATCGTCACCCCGGCTGACGGTGCCTCGGTAGTCGGCGGCGCCGACGTCGAGATCACCGGAACCGCTACGCCGGATGCAACTCTCACGCTCACCGTTGGTGGCACGGAAGTGGCTACCGCCACGGCCGACGAGGATGGCGAGTGGAGCTCGACGGTCACGGCGAACAAGTACGGCAAGACCGCGGTTGTAGTGACCCAGCGGGTTGCCACCATCGACATCGATGGATCTGCGACAGTTACCGTTGCGGCTCCGGTAGACGCTCCAGTCATCCTGAGCCCCGTAACGGGAACCACGACGGATGACTCGACGCCTGCTATCTCGGGTACGGGTATCCCCAACGCGGCGGTTCTGGTTCAGGTAACTGGCCCCGCTGGTGCATTTGAGGGTGTTGCAGCAGTCACCGCAGAAGGCAAGTGGGAAATCGTCACGAGCGAGCTCCCCGTAGGTGCCTACACGGTGACCGCCAACCAGTCGATCAACGAGGGTACGTCTGCCCCGGAGAAGATCAACTTCTCGGTTGTCGCACCCACCACTCCGCCCACTACCCCCACCACCCCGACCAGCACCACCAACAGCCTCGCCTCGACGGGTGTTGCGGACTCCGCTCCGCTCGCTCTCATGGGCATGCTGCTGATGCTGGCCGGAGCTGGCGCAGTAGTGTTCCGCCTTCGCAAGAAGCAGTCGGTGGAGAGCTAATCATCACCACGATGAGGTCATAGCTTTGCTGTGACCACGGTGGGGCGGGATCTGCGAAAGCGGCTCCCGCCCCACTTGCTTTAACCGAGGATCAGCTGTCTTATAGGAGAGTGCAGGGATGCTCGGCAATTGAGGCCACACTCAGGAACCGGGTCTACTGTGAGATTCCATTCATCATGACTCCGCCTGAACCGATGATTTAGCCCTGAGAGGTCGACATGGCCGCGAATACCGAGCACACCCACAGAGGGCGGCCCATTGCTTATGCGGTTCTTGCGGTTGCCGTCGTAGCCGGGGGAGTATTTGGAGCAACTCAGCTGGCGAGTCACGGCGAGCCAGCATCGTCGTCCCCTTACAACTCGTCCCCATACAACACAGACGCTCCCACAGACGCAGTGACCCCCCAGAAGGATGACGTGGACAAGCCAACCCCCTTATCTGCCAAGCTGCTCCCAGAAGCACAGAGCGGCCAGGAAGCGATCGACTCGCTGGGCGACAGTATCGCGGTCGCGGCGAAGCGCAATGGCATGACGGTCGATGAGTTGACTGAGCTGTTGCTGCGTGACCAGACGGCACACGTGTCGACCAGCGGTTTTATCCTTTACATCGACGGCGTTCAGAAGCGCGACTGAGCGCTTTCCTGCAGTCTTTGATCCTCTTCGCTTTGCGCCGGACTGCCCAATAGGCGCCCAGCTCGGGGAATGTTGCTGGGCCCAGGGAACATAGGCTTGTTCGGTCACCGCTCGGTGTGACTCGCTTCAAGGGGGAGCACACGTGTCTCTAGCTACTCGCCGTCTCGCTGTCGGCCTCGTCTCTATCGCGACCTTTGCCGCGCTGGCGGGATGTTCGCTGCTCGGTCCCGTCGCGCCGAAGCCGACCGCAGACCCAGGACCCGCGCCACAGGGACTCGAGGAGTTCTACGCGCAGAATCTCACCTGGGATGACTGCGGCGGCGGTTCCGCGTCGCAGGTCGAGTGCACTACGGTCAAGGCTCCTATTTCGTGGGCTGCCCCGGATGAGGGAGCGATAGATCTCGCCGTGGTCAGACATGTGGCATCCGGAACCTCGAAGGGATCCGTGCTCGTCAACCCCGGCGGCCCCGGTGGTTCGGGCTGGGACTACGTCTACTACCAGGGCGAGAACACCCTGTCCGCTGGGGTGGCCGAGAACTACGACATCGTCGGTTGGGACCCTCGCGGGGTCGGCCGGTCAACCCCAGTCACCTGCTACACGGACGTAACGGACCGCGACGAGGTTCTCTACGGCACGTTCGATGAGCCTTACGACACCGAAGGCTGGATCGACGAGCTCACGACCGTGCAAGAGGGCTTCGCCGCGGCGTGTGAGGCCAACACCGGCGCTCTGCTCGCCAACATCGACACCGCGAGCAACGCGCGCGACCTCGATCTGCTTCGCGCTCTCATGGGCGATGCGAAGCTCAACTACGTCGGCTTCTCCTACGGCACGTTCATCGGGTCGATGTACGCCGAGCTCTTCCCGCAGAACGTCGGCAAGATGGTCCTAGATGGGGCCGTCGATCCCCTTCTGAGCGACTTCGATTCACTCAAGGTGCAGATGGCTGGCTTCGATAGCGCCTTCCGCGCATACCTGCAGTTCTGCCTTGACTCGGCCGATTGCCCGTTTACCGGCACGGTCGACACGGCGGCGACGCAGGCGCGAAGTGTGCTCGACACGGTGGATGCGCAGCGTCTCGTCAACGCAGACGGCCGCGTTCTCGACTCCGCGACTCTCGGCACAGCGATCGCGTCGAACCTCTACACCGAGTCGTACTGGCCAGACATGACGGACATGTTCAACGCGCTGCGCCAGGGTGACGCGTCCATCGCGTTCATGAACGCTGACAACTACAACTCCCGCAATCCGGATGGCACGTATAGCGGTAACTCATTCGAGGTCTACACGGCCGTCACGTGCGTGGATGGGGACTTCAAGGACGACCCGAAGTCGACTCTCGAGCGTATCGCGGAGATCGATGCGGCGGCTCCGATCCTCGGCAAGTACTTCGCCTACGACGACTTCGCCGTGCTCGATACGACCTGCTCGAACTGGCCCGTACCCCAGGCCGAGCTGCCGACCGTGTACGACGCTGAGGGCGCCGCTCCGATTCTGGTGATCGGAACATCCAATGACCCGGCGACGCCCTACGCGTGGGCGCAGTCGCTCGCGTCGCAGCTGTCGAGCGGGGTGCTCGTGAGCTACGAGGGCGAAGGCCACACCGTCTACAACAGCGGTGTTGCTTGCATCGATGACACGGTCGAGGCGTACTTCCTCGAAGACAAGGTGCCAGCGGCCGATCCGATGTGCTGAGTGCGCTGCTCGCCCACCGGCCCCCGGGGACTAGTAACTTATCCCCATGGGATTTAGGGACTGGGCGCTGAAGAACCTCATCACGGCGGACGCCGTTTACGGGCTCATCCTGTACTCGGCGCTCATCGCGGCGGTATCGGATGATGATAGCGACGCGCTCGAGGTGCTCTTCTTCTCGGGGTTCACGCTCATTATTTTCTGGGCAGCGCACGTGTTCGCGGGCACCGTGGCCGGCCACGGTGGCGAGGTGCAACTGCGCACCGCAATGTGGAAGTCCTTCGGGCATTCATCCGGGATGCTGTATGCATCCATCCTCCCGTCCATCCCCCTCGTGCTCGCGGCCTTCCACGTGCTCACCACGGATGATTCGGTCGCCATCGCGCTGCTCATTGCAACGCTGCTGCTCGGGGTGCTCGGTTACAAGGCATTCGCGAGCCGGAAGAGCCCCGTGGTCGTGCGAATCCTTGGTGGCGTCGGCACCGCCCTGTTCGGATTCTTCATCATTCTGCTCAACATCATCGTTCACTAGAAAGTTCGGCGGGCCACGGTAGGCCGCCCCGCCGGGAGCCGTCTTGGCGGGTACGCTCGCACCCGTATGAATCGCCAGCTCACTGCCCTCTTCGCCTCGTTCGAGGCGTTTCTCGTTATCGCGATCGGAATCGTTGTTCCGCTCGTGCCGTTGACGATCCTGTGGGGCGTGCAGTTCGGGTTTGCCGAGGACTGGCTCTGGTTCTGGCGGGCCTCGGTTGACGTGTGGCTGCTCGGTCACGGTGTCGACATGACGTTTGTGATGGATCCGGTGCTCGCCGCATCCCTCGGCGTTCCAGGCGCAGAGACACCGTTCACCGTCACGGTCGCGACTCTCGGTATCGCGCTCATGACTGTGCTGCTCTCAGTGCGAGCCGGTCGTCGGATCGCCGAGACCGACCACGTGCTTGTCGGCCAAGCGGTTGCTGCGGTCGTCTTCGGGATCTGCTCGTTCCTCGTGACTCTCTCGGTTCTCGACCCGCTCGTGCGTCCGTCGCTGTGGCAGGGCACGCTGTTTCCAACACTCGTCTTTGTGGGTGGACTCGTCGTCGGGCAATGGCTCACGAGCCGCGAGCTGGAGACCCCGTCACTGGCCCACAACCCCGTCGCCCGCTGGGTGCGCTCGTGGCCGTCGGTCGTGCGCACGACCGTATTCACGGCGCTGCGCGGGGGAGCCGCCGCCGCCGCTGGCGTCATGCTTGTGGCCTCGGTTGTCGCGAGCATCGCGATTGCGGCATCCTTCGCGAACATCATCAGCCTCTACGAGAGCCTCCACACCGAGGTTCTTGGTGGGGTCGTGGTGACTCTCGCACAACTCGCGCTGCTACCCAACGTCGTCGTGTGGGTTGCGTCCTGGCTCATCGGCCCCGGTTTCGCCATCGGAACCGGCTCCGTGGTGGGACCACTCGGCACCCAACTCGGTCCGGTTCCGGTCATCCCGATCCTGGGCGCGCTGCCCACGGGCGACCTCGCGCTGGGCTTTCTCGGGCTACTCGCCCCCATCGTCGTCGGCTTTGTGGTCGGCGCGATTCTCGGCCCTCGCGTGCGGCGCGAACTGGGCGGCCTGCGTCTGGCTGCCGCGGGGATCGGCATGGGCGTGGTCGGCGGCCTGATCCTCGGGATGCTCGCCGCATTCTCGGCAGGCGCGGCCGGTCCCGGAAGGCTTGAGCACATCGGTCCCGATGCCCTGCAGGTCGGGCTGTTCGCTGCTCTCGAGATCGGCCTCGCGGCGGCTCTAGGACTCGTGACCACGCTGCGGAAGCCACGATAGGCTGTCACGGTGCTCTCACTCGTTGTCCTGATCTCGGGGGGCGGGTCCAACCTCCGCGCTCTTCTCGAAGCATCCGAGGACGCCCAGTTTCCCGCCCGCGTCGTGGCCGTCGGTGCCGACCGTCCCGCCGATGGTTTCGAGCACGCCGAGCACTACGGTGTTCCCACCTTTTCGGTAGCCCTCTCGAACTTCGAGGACCGGGATGCCTGGGGTGATGCCCTTCTCGAGCAGATCCAGCAGTGGCAGCCCGACCTCGTTGTGCTGAGCGGGTTCATGAAGTTGCTTCCGCCCCGCGTGATCGAGGCCCTCGCGCCCAACCTGATTAACACGCATCCCGCATATCTCCCCGAGTTCCCCGGAGCGCACGGCGTTCGGGACGCGCTCGCGGCCGGTGCCACGCAGACCGGAGCAAGTGTCATCGTCGTCGACAACGGGGTCGACAGCGGACCGATCATCGCGCAGGAGCGCGTCGCCGTTGTCGAGGACGACACCGAGGCGAGCCTCCACGAACGCATCAAACCCGTCGAGCGACGCCTGCTCATCCAGGCCATCCTCGACGTTGCCAACGGACACATCAATCTCAAGGAGCTTTCGTGAGCGGCCCCAGCCACAACCCCGCAGACTACCGAGAGCGCGACGCGATTCGCGTCGAGCGCGCTCTCGTTTCGGTGAGTGACAAGACCGGGCTCGTCGAGCTCGCGACGGCGCTCGTGGGCGCCGGAGTCGAGATCGTGTCGACCGGATCCACCGCCCAGACGATTCGGGATGCCGGCCTCGCCGTCACCGATGTCGCTGCGGTCACGGGGTACCCCGAGTCCCTCGACGGACGCGTGCGCACCCTGCACCCCGCGATCCACGCGGGTCTGCTTGCCGACCTGCGCCTCGAGGCACACGAGACCGAGCTCGCCGCGATGGATATTGCGCCGTTCCAGCTCGTGGTGTCCAATCTGTACCCATTCGCTGCAACCGTCGCATCCGGTGCTCCCGTTAATGACGTGATCGAGCAGATCGACGTTGGTGGGCCCGCGCTCGTACGCGCCTCGGCGAAGAACCACGCCAATGTCGCGATTGTTACGTCGCCCGAGAGCTACCCGCAGGTCGTCAAGGCCCTCACGCTTGGCGGCACGACTCTCGCGCAGCGCCAGCGTCTCGCGGGTGAGGCTTTCGCGCACACCGCTGCCTATGACACCGCCGTCGCCGCGTACTTCGCCGCGAACGTGGGTATTCGGGCCGAGCACCCGGTTGAGGCTTCCGAAGTGGCTGATACCAAGGTCTACGAGGTGAAGCTCGCGCAGTCGCTGCGCTACGGCGAGAACTCGCACCAGGCTGCCGCACTCTACGTTGAGGATGGCGGACGCGGCATCGCTCAGTCGACTCAGCTGCAGGGCAAGGAAATGTCCTACAACAACTACGTGGATGCCGACGCTGCTCTGCGCGCGGCCTTCGACTTCGATGAGCCGGCCGTCGCTATCATCAAGCACGCGAACCCGTGCGGCATCGCTGTCGCTCGCGGTGCGGGCGACCCCATCGCTTCCGCCCACGCTCGCGCTCACGCGTGCGACCCGGTCTCGGCATTCGGCGGAGTGATCGCGGCCAACCGCCCCATCACCCTGGCGGCGGCCGAATCGATCAAGGACATCTTCACCGAGGTCATCGTCGCTCCCGGGTTCGAGCCCGACGCCCTTGCTGTGCTCAGCACGAAGAAGAACCTGCGTTTGCTGCAGCTCCCCGAAGGTTACGAGCGCTCGAACGAGGAGTTCCGCCAGATCTCCGGAGGCGCACTCGTGCAGTCGGCCGACACCTACGTCGACTTTGACTCGTCCACCTGGACCCTCGTGACGGGTGATGAAGCCGACCCCGGCACTCGCGCGGACCTCGAGTTCGCGTGGCGTGCCGTGCGCGCGGTGAAGTCGAACGCCATCCTGCTCGCCGACGACGGCGCATCCGTTGGTGTGGGAATGGGCCAGGTCAACCGAGTCGACTCGTGCAAGCTCGCGGTCGAACGTGCCGGTGACCGCGCGCGTGGTTCGGTCGCGGCATCCGACGCCTTCTTCCCGTTCGCCGATGGACTCGAGATCTTGCTTGCCGCGGGCGTTCGCGCCGTCGTGCAGCCGGGTGGATCCATCCGCGACGAAGAGGTCATCGCTGCTGCGACGGCCGCTGGCGTGACGATGTACTTCACGGGCGAGCGCCACTTCTTCCACTAACGCGGGGGAGCTGGAGCGAACGCGAAGCGTTTGCGCGACCCCAGCGCCGACCGAGCTTGCGAGGGAGGTCGTCTGTCGGCCTGAAAAGGAACTCACAACGAGAATCACTTCCTGACTTGTTGCTGACGTTGTAAATGGCGCTAAGCTGGAAGGCTGTCCGGTCGCCGGGCACCGGACCGAATCGGTCAAGCTAGAGCCACCACCTCAGGAAGAGTCATGTCGTCAGAGCCGGGCACCACGCGTGCCGCCAAGCCCACGGGCACGTTCGCATCCATCGTGCGGCTGTACCCCTATGTGAAGCCAGCACTTCCGCGCATTTACCTCGGCATGGTGGCGGCGCTCGCAGCGGCGGTAGTCGCGCTGATCATCCCGCAGGTGCTTGAAGCGCTCGTTGATGGTCCGTTGCAGACTGGTGACTCGGCGCAGATCTGGCCCGCGTTTGCCATCGTGCTCGGGCTGGGCGTGGTCGAAGCGATCATGATCATGCTGCGCCGTTGGTTTGTGCTCGTGCCGGGCACGCACATCGAGGCAAGGATGCGCAACGGCCTCTACAAGCAGCTGCAGGAACTGCCCGTGAGCTTCCACGACCGGTGGCCGAGCGGTCAGTTGCTGTCTCGAGCCGTGAGCGACCTCAACCTCATCCGTCGCTGGCTGTCGTTCGGCTTTGTGCTGCTTATCGTCAACGTACTCACGATCCTCATCGGCTTCGTGTTCCTCGTGAGCATCTCCTGGGTGCTCGGTGTGCTGTTCATGGTGTGTTCGATCCCGCTCTGGATCTATGGCTACGTCTTCGAGAACAAGTACTCCGTCGTCGCTCGCCGCAGCCAGGACCAGGCCGGAGACCTCGCGACGACCGTCGAGGAATCAGTCCACGGCATCCGCGTGCTCAAGGCCTTCGGGCGCGGAAAGCACGCCCTCGCTAACTTTGCGAGCCAGGCCGAGGAGCTACGCGGCACCGAGATCGAGAAGGCCAAGGCGATCGCGGGCATTTGGCTATGGCTGCTGCTCGTTCCCGATGTGACCTTCGCCCTGAGCCTGCTCGGTGGCGTGTGGCTCACGGTCAACGGCGACATCACCGCGGGTGGACTCGTCGCATTTTTTGCCACCGCGACGGTGCTGCGGTGGCCCGTCGAGTCGATCGGCTTCCTGCTCTCGATGACGTTCGATACTCGCACCGCGACGGACCGCTTCTTTGAGGTCATCGATACGCCGAACACGATCGTCGACCCGGAGAACCCGAAGACGATCACCGAGCCGAAGGGGCGCCTCGTCTTCGACAACGTGCACTTCCGCTACCAGGACTCGCCCGAGCGCGTTCCCGATCTCATCAATGGGGTCGATCTCGCGATCGAACCGGGCGAGACTATGGCGCTCGTCGGGCTCACGGGGTCAGGCAAGTCCACTCTCACGGCTCTGACCACACGCCTGTACGACGTAACCGGCGGATCCATCACCGTCGACGGAGTGGATGTGCGTGACCTCACGCTCATCGAGCTGCGACGGCACCTCGCGATGGCCTTCGAAGACGCGACACTGTTTAGCGCGAGCGTGCGCGAGAACGTGCTTCTCGGTCGTCCGGATGCGTCGGAGGAAGACCTCGCCGAAGCGCTCGACATCGCCCAGGCATCCTTCGTCTACGACCTGCCCGAGGGTCTCGACACGCGAGTGGGGGAAGAGGGTCTCAGCCTCTCCGGTGGTCAGCGCCAGCGACTCGCTCTCGCGCGAGCGGTCGCGGCCCGGCCATCGGTGCTCGTGCTCGACGATCCGTTGTCTGCGCTCGACGTGGACACCGAGGCGCTCGTCGAGGCAGCGCTCAGGCGAGTTCTCGCATCCACGACAGCGCTGATCGTCGCGCACCGGCCATCAACCGTCATGCTCGCCGACCGGGTCGCGTTGCTTGAGGGCGGCAGGGTCACGGCCGCAGGGAAGCACTCAGAACTGCTCGCGACGAGCGAGCACTACCGCTACGTCATCTCGAGTCTCGAGGACGAGGAACGTCGAAGTAACCGCACCGAGGGAGGAGCGCAGTGAGCGTCTCAGGAGTCGAGGGCGAAGAGCGCACCGACTACACCAAGGGGGAGAGCAAGCAGATTCGGCAGCGCTCGATCCGGCTGCTCGGGTCGCTCATTCGCCCAGTGCGCGCTCGCGTCATCCTCACGATGGCGGTTGTTGTCGTGTCGACCGCGGCGCAGGTCGCCGGGCCGTTCCTCATCGCGCTCGGCATCGACCGCGGCTTGCCCGCGCTGCTGGATAAGGACTGGATCCCGCTCGTCGCTATCGTGGCGGCGTACCTATTTACCGGTGTCATCGGTGCCGTGCTCATTGCGTGGTACACCGTGCTCACCGCACGGATCAGCCAGGCGATCCTGTTCGATCTGCGCAAGCGTGTCTTCCTGCACACTCAGAAGCTGAGCCTGGAGTTCCACGAGAGCTACACGTCCGGGCGCATCATTGCTCGTCAGACGAGCGACCTGGATGCCATCCGCGAGCTCCTGGATTCCGGCATCAACCAGCTCGTCACCGGTGTGCTCTACATGCTTTTCACCGCGATCGCCCTCGTTGCTCTCGACTGGGTGGCGGGCCTCGTGCTGCTGGGTGCGCTTGTGCCGCTCATCCTGCTCACCCGCTGGTTCCAGCTGAAGTCGCAGAAGCGATTCCGGCAGACCCGCACCGCGTCGGCGTCGCTCATCGTGCAGTTCGTCGAGACCATGACGGGCGTGCGCGCCGTGAAGGCGTTCCGCAAGGAGAAGCGCAACGAGAAGGAGTTCGGCGACCTCGTCGAGGACTACCGCGTGGCGAACGCGAAGACCATCCAGCTCTTCGGCATCTACGACCCGGGGCTCGTGCTCATCGGCAACGTCTCGCTCGCGCTCGTGCTACTCATCGGCGGCCTGCGGGTAGCGGATGGCACGCTCGCGATCGGTGTGCTGCTCGCGACCCTGCTGTACACGCGCCAGTTCTTCTCCCCGGCGGAGGAGATGGCGATGTTCTACAACTCGTACCAGTCCGCGGCGGCCGCGCTCGAGAAGATCTCGGGCGTGCTCGAGGAGCGTCCGACGGTTCCCGATCCGACGAGGCCGATCGACCTGCGTAAGGCGAGTGGCCGGGTGACCTTCGACGACGTCGAGTTTGCGTACAAGAAGGACCGTGTCATCCTGCCCACGTTTGATCTCGAGATCCCGGCCGGTCAGACTATCGCGCTCGTGGGGTCGACGGGAGCCGGAAAGTCGACGCTCGCGAAGCTCATCTCGCGCTTCTACGATCCGACAACCGGGACGGTGTCACTGGATGGCGTCGACCTGCGCCAGTTGCATCCCAAGGACCTGCGGCGCGCGATCGTGATGGTGACCCAGGAGGCGTACCTGTTCTCGGGAACCGTCGCCGACAACATAGCGCTCGGCAAGCCCGAGGCCACCCGCGAAGAGATTGTGCGCGCAGCGCAGGCCGTTGGTGCCCACGAGTTCATCCTGGGTCTGCCCAACGGCTACGACACCGATGTGAACAAGCGAGGTGGTCGCGTGAGCGCAGGGCAGCGGCAGTTGCTCTCGTTTGCGCGCGCTTTCATCGCGAACCCGGTTGTGCTCATCCTCGACGAGGCGACGGCATCCCTAGACATACCGAGCGAGCGTCTTGTGCAGGAGGGCTTGCAGACTCTTCTCGCGGATCGCACGGCGATCATCATTGCGCACCGACTGTCGACCGTGGCAATTGCCGATCGCGTGCTCGTCATGGAACACGGGATCATCGTCGAGGACGGTACGCCGGCCGAGCTCATCTCGGGAACGGGACGCTTCGCGCAGCTTCACGCTGCGTGGCGAGACTCGCTCGTTTAGCGAGGCTCCGTTTAGCGAGGCTCCGGTTAGCGAGTGAGGAGTGGCACGAGCCCGAGGGTGATGCCCAGCACGATTCCGACGATGGCGACCGCGATCGGGCCGACAAGGAGCGCGCCGAGCAGCACGGGGCTCATGCGAGGTTTCAGGCCGAGGTCGATTCCGATCGCCTTGATGCGCTTGCGGATCGTTTCGGGCTGGTACGCCGTGCGAATTCCGTTGGTGAGGGTCGCGATCGAGTACGTGCGGATCACCCGACCGCTCTGGTAGGAGAACCCGAGGCCTGCCTGCAAAAGACCGGCGCTCGCGTTCCACCCGAGGCGCCTGACGGAATCGTTGATGCTGAAGCTCGAGTCGGTGACTCGCACGGTGTAGCGGATGTCCTCGCGGATACTCTGAGCATGCAGCAGGCCGGACCACTGGTCGTCCAGTCGCAGGCTCACCACGAACCCACGAGGTGTCAGGGTCATCGCGAATGGCGTGCCATTGAGTTCTTGGGCCACTCGGGCGGAGAATTGCGCTGCGACATCCATTCGCCCGAGCGTAGCCGGTGAGTCTGGCAGGTCGGGACAGTCCATCCTTGAGAGGAGATCGCATGACGACCATCACTCCGTACCTCTGGTTCGACAATGACGCCGAGGAAGCGATCGACTTCTACACCGCGCTGTTTCCCGAGGCGAAGATCGGCGCCGTCGCGCGCTATCCCGAGGGGATGCCGAATGCAGGCACCCTCATGAACGCGGAGTTCGAGCTGGCTGGCCAGAAGTTCATTGCCCTCAACGGTGGACCCCAGTTTGCCTTCACCGAGGCGGTGTCCTTCCTCGTGTCGGTAGAGACGCAGGATGAGGTCGATCGGTACTGGGATGCGCTCACGAGCAACGGCGGCGAGGAATCGCAGTGCGGATGGCTCAAGGATCGGTGGGGACTCTCCTGGCAGATCGTTCCCACTGCGCTCATGCGTCTGCTGAGCAGCCCGGATTCCGAGGTCGCCGGCCGCGTGATGCAAGCCATGCTGAAGATGCGCAAGATCGTGATCGCCGACCTCGAGGCCGCCGCTGCAGGCTAGCGTCTCGCGGTCGTCCGACTCCTACTGGAACGAGCCAGCGACCCCGTTGCGATGGTAGTCGAACACGATGCTCGTGCGGGTGGATGCGACGGTCGGGTGAGCGGACAGGAACAGCACGAACTCGCGAATCGCGGAGCTGTCTCGCACCGAGATGTGGATGACGAAGTCGTCGGCGCCTCCCAAAAAGAAGATCTGAAGCACCTGCGGCAGGTCCCGCACCTCGTGCGAGAACCTGGTGATGCTCTCCTGTCGAGCGCCCGGTCGAAGCGTGACACCGATGATGGCTTGGAGGGTAAGCCCGAGGCTGCGTTGATCGATGCTCGCCATGAACTCGGTGATGACGCCCCGCTCGACAAGCGACCGCAGGCGCGAATGAGCAGTGGATGGCGCAACCCCGAGAGCCGTCGCGAGCGCCACGTTTGAGATGCGCCCGTCGAGACGAAGGATCTCGATCATGCGTAAGTCGAGTTCATCCAGAACCGGTTGATCTCGAACGATCTTCGACGCTTCGGTGCTCATGAGCGACTCCGGTATCAGTTAATTTGATGGACGTGTCAATATCATCGAGTTTATTCGTTTGTCATTCCCCTGTAACGAATAGTCCCCCACAATAATCCCCAGCGAGCAATCGAGGCGCGGGCAGTCACGACAGGGCAGTCATAACAATGGAGTAGAGCGATGCGTGTAGGTATCCCCACCGAGGTGAAGAACAACGAGAACCGTGTGGCGATCACTCCCGCCGGGGTGGATGCTCTGCGTCGCCGCGGTCACGAGGTCGTCATCCAGTCTCACGCGGGTGCCGGCTCCCGCATCACGGATGCCGACTACCTCGCCGCGGGCGCCGTGATCGTCGAGACCGCAGAAGAGGTCTGGTCGACGGCGGATCTGCTGCTCAAGGTCAAGGAGCCGATTGCCTCGGAGTATCCGCACCTGCGTGCAGACCAGGTGCTCTTCACCTACCTGCACCTCGCGGCAGACCGTGCGCTCACCGAGGCGCTCATGGCATCCGGAACAACCGCCATCGCGTATGAAACCGTGCAGCTCGCCGACAGGAGCCTGCCGCTGCTCTCGCCCATGAGCGAGGTCGCCGGGCGACTCTCGGTCACCGTTGGGGCTTACCAGCTCATGCGATCGTCGGGAGGTCGAGGCACCCTGCTCGGCGGAGTTCCCGGTACCGCGAAGGCCCGAGTCGTCGTGATCGGCGGTGGTGTTGCGGGCGAGCACGCAGCCGCAAACGCGCTCGGACTCGGCGCCGACGTCACCATCGTTGATGTCTCGCTCCCTCGACTTCGTGCGCTCGAGAACCAGTTCGGCGGACGCATCCAGACCCGTTACTCCACCCCATACGCGATCGCCGAGCTCGTGCGTGATGCCGACCTCGTGATCGGGTCGGTGCTGATCCCCGGTGCTGCGGCTCCCAAGCTCGTGACGGACGAGATGGTCGCGACGATGAAACCCGGTGCGGTGCTCGTCGATATCGCGATCGACCAGGGTGGATGCTTCGAGGGCTCGCGTCCCACAACTCACGACGACCCCACGTTCGCCGTGCACGACGCCGTCTACTACTGTGTCGCCAACATGCCCGGCGCCGTTCCTGAGACCTCGACGAGGGCGCTCACGAACGCGACCCTGCCCTACGTAGTCGCGCTCGCCGACAAGGGGTGGGAAGCGGCTACCGCCGCGGACCCCGCACTCGCGTTGGGTCTGAACGTGCAGGCGGGTGCTGTAACCAACGCGGGTGTGGCAGCGGCTCTGGGCCTCTAAGCTCCGCCGGCTGCTTGATGTACCGGGCTCAGTTGTGGTGGCTGAGTCCCGTGCTCTCACGGTAGCCGAGCGGCGTCGCGCTGGGAGCGGATCGCGAAGGGTCCGCTCCCAGCGCCTTCATCGTGGGATAAAACGAGCCTTCGTGAGGTCAACGCGGTATCCGGTCGAGCCGAAGATCAGGGGAGTGGACTCGGCGCGGTAGTGCTCAAGCGCACTCGCCTCGTGATCGATCGGTGGATGTCCGGACGCCCGGATCACGCGCCACCAGGGGGCGTCTGATCCGTAGTGGGCCATGACCGTTCCGACGGCGCGTGAAGCCCGCGATCCGATGGCAGCAGCGACATCGCTGTACGCCATCACGTGGCCGGGGGGAATCTCCGAAACGACGTCAAGCACTCGAGAGATGAAGTCGTCAGACGGCGTCTGCACCGACTACAGCTCGAGTACGCCGAAGTTCTCGCCGTACTGGGTCTCTCCCGCGATGGTGAAGCCCACGCGGAGGAAGAACTGCTCTGGGCCCAAGTCGCCCGGTTCCCAGAGTGCGGTGATGCGGCTGAATCCCCGGCTCTTGGCCTCGGCGGCGAGAGCAAGAACCGCAAAGGTTCCTATGCCCTGCCCCTGGGATTCGCTGCCGACGGTTACGCGCCAGACGCAGCTCTTGAATTCGTCTTGGGAAGCATCCGGATCAAAATTGCCGCGAATGAAACCCACGACCTCGTCGCCGTCGAGCACAACACGTGGCCATGAAGTGGCCGGATTGAGGTAGCTGTCGGCAATCGCATACGACGGGGGAGTGACGAACTGCTCCTGGCCCCTCCGCAACGTGAGGTTGTTCGCAGCCACGATTGTTTTGGCTGACAGTTCTTCCAGTCTCAGCTCGCCCATGCTCAACAGGCTATCCCTGACTCCTGTGAGAATGCGACCTTGTGACAATAGATCCACCCAAAGGACTACTAAGTATCTCGATGTCGAGATACTTAGCCGAGCCGGTATGATTGTCGCGGCCACAAACTAAGGAGCAAAGCTTGTCCAAGATCAAGGTAGAAGGCACCGTCGTTGAACTCGATGGCGACGAGATGACCCGCATTATCTGGCAGAAGATCAAGGACACCCTGATCCACCCCTATCTCGACATCAACCTCGAGTACTACGACCTCGGCATCGAGCACCGCGACGCGACCGACGACCAGGTCACGATCGACGCAGCCCACGCCATCCAGAAGCACGGTGTCGGCG
>Ga0247807_10000246_pt1 | contig 36068 bp, 29 predicted proteins | sample UWRJL074202C1_FD_179931 | JGI IMG/M metagenome (GOLD analysis project Ga0247807, IMG submission 179931) | Plant litter microbial communities from Arlington Agricultural Research Station in Wisconsin, United States - UWRJ-L074-202C-1 | ecosystem: Environmental > Terrestrial > Plant litter >...
TTATTTGCAAATGTTACTTTTCACATGTATATATATATATGAGACTTATGATGGAACAGACCAATTCAGAGTAATGGAGACACATATATTAAGAACTAGTAAAGTAGAAAGTGACATTAAGAACTATATTTTTCCAAAAGAGTAGTGACCGAAGCTAAATTCAGATTTAACAATTATTGTTCCTCTCATTTGCCAATATCAACGGTCTGAAAGCTATATAAAAATATCTGTTTCCAAGTCAGCTTACATCCCAACACGATCATCTAGCTTGACAGGGAGTAGTCTTGAGTTCAGAGATGCAAATGAATGCAATGGTGATCGTCATATCACGGTTCTTGACGCCGCTCAGTAACACGGACCAATGTTGCTCATCATAAAAGACTGGGAGGTAGGATTTCACCGCGGAGAGAGAGGGGTTAAAACATACTGTAGGTTCGCAAATCCGTTCTATGGAGAGTGAATTCCATTGAACAGATAGCTTGCGGAAGGAGACACGTCGCGGAAAGTTGTTGCGTGAATCGGTGAGGAAGAAAGAAAGAATGGAAATCGGACAGAGACTTTTTATATGGGGATGGAGCTAAGCGAGATTAGGCTCGCTAGGTAGTGGTTCACGAAGACCTTGAGAACGTAAAGTAGACTTTCCATAACACCACAATATACAAACACTATTCAAGTAAGAAGCCAAATCCTGGAGCAATATCGATGTTAGTAGTCCTGATATTCAGAAGAAAAGAAAATTCGTGCGCATTCTTGGGTATAAAGTACTACATAGTACAGAGTATTTCTTTTTATGGCAGTTATACAATTGAGTGATTTACACTTCTTTCAATTAATTGCTCGCTTTCTGTCTTCCTCAAAGGCTTCTACCCTGCGCCAGGAACTTCTAAATTAGTACCCGCTATTATTTCGTCCTTGCGCGGATCAGTATTTGGTCCTACGTTCGGTCCCTTTTCTCCACCATGTGTTGCGACGTGAGATACCTTCACCCCAGCTGCTATATTCGACGACTGCAAACTTGCAAGAACTTTCTTAGCTTTCCCTACAAGCCGGAATCTGAGAGCGGTAGCTAGAACGACATAAACAATGATGAGAATGACGTTGACAAGGACCCAGATATGAACTGTCCACCAGATGTGTTGTGTTCCAAGGCTGCAGTTGACAAAATCAAACTTCCAGTCCCAAATCTCCTCGTCAAACCATAAGCTCATCAGACCTGCATTTCCAGCAAAATCTCCCATCATGCTTCTTACGGTGATTTCCCTCATGCCTGGGATATCATCCGCGTCGAGAATTTTGGACGACTCCACATCGCCCCAACGCTTCGCCTCCCAATACCGCTCCAACGGAGCAGATTGATTGATATAGTGGTATATGTCACAACCTTCGTGATCATGACCTGTCAATATGGTGCCGTATCTTCCCAGCCCTTTCCCAGCAACGTTGTTATCGCCACTCATGCCAAAAACGCCTTCTAAAAAGCCCTTTGAAGCAGAGACGGACAGGTGGTTCTGCTCTTTAACCCCGTTGTTAAATTGGTCGGTAAAGAAATCGAAGAATGGCGCATCAACACAAATACCAGCCTGTTTGTGCATGGGTATATGAGTAAGAACTAACGTGAAATGAGCCGGCCGAGTAACCTCTTGAGACGTTGTAATGATCTTGTTGAGGAACTCGTAGGTCTCGGTTTGTAGCTCTTGAGAAGAAACCGGCGTGTCGAGGTTCATATCGTTAATTACAATAATCCTCAGCTCTGGCACTGGCTTATCCACCGCAACGTCCACATTCTCTTCAGCGCCACCTGTATAGTTTATTGGGAGTTGAAATCGGAGTTCGTAGTTCGGTTTTCCAAAAACCCTCTCAAATCGATCCAGTCGATCCCTAGATATATCCCCAGCATAACCAATATCATGGTTCCCGGCAACGTTTATAATCCTACGTTTCCAGGCTGCCGGATCATCCCCTAGCCTAAGTATATCTTGACCACCTGAACTCAAGGCGACCTCATCAGGAACACGCTCGCCGTGCTTGAATACTCTGTTCCAGAATCTCCGCCCTCGGTTCTCAAATTCCTTATCGTCAATCCACTGGCTTCCCACCAAGTCCCCTAGCGCTGTGACGTGGGTAGGATCTGTCCACCAATGCATAGTTCGATAAATATGTCCAAGATAGTAATCATTACCTACATGATCGAGACGTTTGCGATAGACATTGAGAGCTTTGGGGATGTCGTCCAGATAGAAGTCTACAAGATCATGTAGACCATGTCGTAAACGTTGAAGGGGGCTTTGCGTTCGAGTCCGGATGTTTTCCCAGAGACTCCAGAAGTGTGGCAGATTGACCGAGTTCACGAAGTCTATCGATGAGTCCCCTTCCAGCTGTGGATCCCCCAATGCTAGCAGACGAAATGGTGCTGCTTTGGAAGCATTATATCGCGAGGGTAGGGCATGCTGCCAAAGGGTATTTGTATACGCAGATCTGGCGTTAAGCTCAGGTGTTGGAAACGCGCAGAGGTGGAAGACAGGATAGAGGTACAGATAAGAGGTAAGAATTATAGAAATTGGTACAGAAATATACAGCGCATAACGGATCAGGTATAATAAAAACATGAGAAGGACTTCATTTAAAACGCGCACAGGTTATGCAGAAAGAAAGGATGGTTATTGAATTATTTTTTAGAGCTGAGACCTTGTCGCGATATTTGAGATTGGCCTTGCTTATTAGCACGTGAGGGCTATTTTGGGGCTGGCGGGTGGAAAAGGAGGCCCCTATTTGTTAAACGAGCTGGTGATGCATGATATATACTTCTGCTGCTCAAGAGTTTGGATAGGTAGGTTTGTGTTTAGTTTCGGGACAAACTTTTCTCATTGTGCTCATCAAATACCCTCTTTTCTGTCTTTCCATCCTCTGACGCTAGTAAATACGTCAGATACCTGCTTTCTCTTGTTAGTTGCACACAAGAATCTCTTATTATCAAGCGTTCCGATAACCATAACGACACACCAACATAGAAAATAAAGTCTGATATTGAACCCAGTAGCATGATCTTAGAATTAGTTATTTCCGATTAGTCTGCCTACTTTGAGTTGTTTACGATACTTGATCCGTATCCTCGACTGTATACGAAGTCGCTCATTGGCAACGGACGTGAAGCTGATTCTACCCGTAGTTTTTGAGGCTATGGTAGCACTTTACACATCATCGTAATCAATACAACATAATCCACGAATCCAGTTAGCGTTTTAGACAAGATCTGCTGCACAGCTTCTTCGTCTTCTTCTTCTTTTTCTTCCACTTCTTCCCCTTCTTCCCCACAGTATCACGATCAGCGTCAACAATTCAATCAGCTGAGGAACGCCCAGTGGTGCCTACACCAATAAGCTTCAGCCAAATGCGGCTGCCTCGGTCCATCAAAGCTTAATATAAAGCGTTTCCTACCGTATCCCTTCTTCCGGCAGCTCCTCCATTCAAAACCCTGAACCTCGTACTTGTCCGTCAATCAACTAAATTCTTCTAGTGTGCGCCTTCTGCCGTCTCTCCGCGAAAGTGCGTGCACAGCCCCTCGGCTCTGTCCAGCAGTCACTTAAGTCTGCCTAACGACGATGCATCCTGACCACATTATTGCGTGAATTACGATAAGCTCTGCCATACTTAAGAATGAGCCATTTCACGCTTCACCTTTGCTGTTCAATTTTAAATTCATACTCACATTCACATCATCGAATTGCACTTGAGACAGGGTGGTGACTTCCCTCTCCCCTACCTCACGCATTGTCCTTGTACAAGTCGAATAAGTCGCACAAGTCTACTGATTTACGCAGACAACTCGCGAGTCTTACATGCTCACTTTGAAAACCTGTGATCTATCCGACTAATCTAAAGACTATCTGAACATGCCTCACGGGCTTGATGACGGGTCCCTTGCCACCAAGAAGACCAACGTAAGTAGCCATACCTCGTTGAACTTTCCTTTCTTATATTACTTTGATAGACCGGCCCATCTGGAATAAAGGGGGACATGGCCCAGCCCGTCCCTTCGAAGGAAGCTCCCCCAAATTATGCCAGCGCAGATCCAGCCAATGATGGTCCGTCCATAGAAGACATGAATGCTGGATTTGCGCATCTGGATATTTCTGAAAGCGCGCCAGAGTTTCCATCGGCAAATCATTGTCTCGCCCATCTGAAGCTTCTCAACGCATTTCATGCTCTGAAAGAAGACGTCGGCTATACCGACGGGATTTTTGGAATATGGGACTCAGGGATTGAGGCTCATAGCGTTGAGGGTATAGAAAGAGACAAAGCACTGTCCAAAGCCAGAGAGAAGAGATGGTTACTATTTATTGCAAGAGCAGTTGAGAGGTTTGAAGAGTGGTGGGTCAACGTCCTATGTCGACGAGAGGATGGCAGGAGATTAGAGGGAAAAGAAATGCATGCAGGCAATGCCATGTTCACCGAGTTCATGTATAAGGGTACAATACAGAAGTGGACCACGACAATGCTGCCTCCGCTCGGTATGTATGCACATCCCCTACTTGATGCGACAGCTTTAACAAATATAGACGTTCTTATGGTGTGGCATGCATTCACTCTCAATCCTCGGAGTTACCTTGAGGATTGTATCCGGTTCAATTTGAAGAATTTATGGGCGACGGGATTCCCCTGGCATGCTATCAATGCTGCTATCGACACCTCCTTTAACTACGATATCCCAGATAGTGGCAAGGCGGAATTCGTAGCACAGACCGGGCACAATTGGAGTAATTCTGATGATTCTCTTAAAAAAAAGCTTCATTGTCCTCGATGCACCCATCAGTTAGAAATCCCTTGGACTACCTGTTGTGATGATAAGTTGCCAACACTGAGAGAGTAAGGATATAGCTCAATTCTTTGCACTGCTAACATTTATAGATATACTGAACTGTTTGGAAACGGCTATGGCGACAGAAACTTGTTATTCATTTGTCACAAATGCGGAGGCGAAATCAATCATGATCTTCTTCGTGTTGCAAAATTCAAAAAAGACACCGAGAACTTGATCATGAAGGATTGGCCACTTGGCGGTACCATCTTGGAACCAACTACAGGTACCCCTGAAGGACCGGATAATAAGCATTGGTCTAGACATCACAGCACTTTTCCAAATAGGCTCATCGGAATGGAGTTGCGCGGGAAAATACTGGATATGATTGCTCCCCATTCCCGCAACAATCCAACGATGAACGACGTCAAGATTCTCATCGAGGATTCTATTAAAGTCAGGTCGGTCATTAGGAAAGTTAACGGCACAGGTGTTGCTGGCCCAGGCATGTCACGACTAGAGGGTCTCTCGATTAGAAAAATGATGTCAAGGTATTGGGAGAATACATCCATATTTGCTCTTGAACTTGGTGGAGCTGTCATTCGACAAGGCATATTTGTCGACAAGATGCATAGCATTGACTGGCTTCATAGCCCTGCTGCTCGAAGTACGATGGACCGGCTCTTGATAAAATACTCCAGATTTATCACGATCATTGCTCAGAATCAATGGGACACAGCAGTCCCCACGCTAGATGTTGATCTTGCGTGGCACACCCATCAATTATCACCTAGTCCATACTTCCAATATACGTTTAAGAATTGTAAGAAGTTTATTGATCACGACGACAAGATAGGCGAAGATGCACTCTCTACGGGTTTTGAGTGGACTTCTAAGATATACGAAAAGCTTTTTGGAGAAATATACTCAGAATGCACATGGTAAGTCACATAAATAGGCCACAAGACACTCCTGAAAATTGGGTTGGGATCTATAGGCTGTCTCAGAAGCCATTCCAACATACTTTTTAGAATATGAGCGTTTCTGGGAACGTTCCTGCGTTTGTTGCATTCAAATGCTCATCATGCTAACTCGTTTACAGCTGGTACTGTGAAGCAATTCGAAGCAAACACCAGTCTGGCATTGGGAAATTACTAGGTTCTTCGAAGCACGGGAAACTTAGCGACAGCTTTCACAATTCTGGTGCAGCAAAAATGTGCCCACCAGATAATTCTGCTCACATTAGTTCCCATAATGCTGTTCGTGTCGAGGAGTCGGCTGTCAGAGCCCTAACTCTTGAACGAATGCAAATGAGGCGAAAGATGGAGTTAGAAGCGGCATATGAAAAGGCCTGCAAAAGGGCGGAGAAGAAAGGCCGCAAACCACCTCCACGAGATGAGTACTATTATGGCCCCTGGGGATACCCATACTTAATGTACGGACCTTTTATGGCCGTTCCTATGTATGGAGGTATGTATTATGCAGGTGATCCGTGTGCTATGAACGTCGGGGCTGGTAGTTCTGGTGCCTGCGCTGCGGGAACTTGCTCGGGAGGGGTAGCAAATGGAGGTTGTGGAGGACCAGGAGGATGCGGTTCTGGTGGAGGGTGTGGATCAGTAAGTAGCAATCAAGAGTCAACATTATCTCCATTCTAGAAGCAGCTCTTCAAACATCAAGCAGAAACTTCCTAGCTGAATGCTTTCTTTCTCACGATGTTTGGAGAGCGAAACCACACTCTGCGGGCTCTTAGATTTATCTTTGAACCTTAGTGGCCAAGAAAAGCACTAACGTTCCGTGTTATAGGGAGGAGCCGACGGTGGCAGTGGCGGCGGCGGTGGCGGTGGCTGTGGAAGCAGTGGGGGCTCCGGAGGAGGAGGAGGAGGATGTGGTGGAGGTGGAGGTGGTATGTAAGTTTTTGGGAAGATACCATATGATAACACAGGCTTTCTTGTTGGCGTTATTCATTTTTTTCATTATGCAGTACCATCAGAGGCAGTGGGCTGGAGCCTCATTCAATGTAGTGTTTAGTTGCGAGAGAGAAATGAAACGTCACTCATTGCCTTGGATCTGTTGAACTAGCCTTGTTAGAAGTTTCCCAGTACATTGAAATGGCATGTTGACATCCTTGAAACAGACCGGTGGGGTCGGTCTTGAGAACATGAGTTACATCCCAACTCGTTAGGTTCTAGAAATAAGTCATTTTACTCTAAAGATCGCGAGAGCAGGCAGCACACTCCTAATTGTCCATCTTCTCTGTCTAGCGAGGAGAAAATAAATTCTGTTGAAGGAAATACGGCCTTCTTTTTCCTTTTAGCGAATGTCTACATCTTTCTTTTTTCTCTTCAGATTAACAGTAAAAACCTAAGTTCTACCTGCAAAATAGAGGAGAATGACATGCATGCTAGGGCATTCTGCAAGCCAACGCTTGTGAAGAGGCATGGTCTGTAGCGTGCGGATGACCTTACACGGAAGAGTTTGGAGGTGAAGGAATTGAGAGAGAGAAATACATTGTTTCCTATCTGGTTTTAGGATGTAGACAGATAAGACGCGTGAGAAGAATAATTTCCAGAAATAATGTAAACCAGCGCCACAAGGACGTGAGTTCATGGTATGATATATGATACAATTATTTTCTATGTACATTACGATATTCTGCGTATATGCAGGAAGGCTTTATATTTCCCCATGGTTATGTATATTACCGTGTGTACTGATGCAGTGGTATCCAAACTCCTAAACAAAACAACCTCGTAAAATGCAATGTTGGCTTTTATACATCTTGCTTTGACAGAACCTCCTTGTTTTCCTCTCGTCTCTTATCTTGGGTGGCTTTTAGAGCTTCCTTTGTTTCTAGCTTCTTCTCTTGCATTGCCTTTCTGTTGGCTTCTTCGGCCTCTAGTCCGGTCTTCGTTACTTGGTGCTCTTTATTGAGAACATGGTTCCCAACAAAAATGCTAATGATCATCCCAAATGCCGCAAAACAGACGTACAAGATCCACATGGTTTGTAAACTCTCATAAAAGGCTTGCCGTGCAACAACCCGCTGGACAGCTGGAAGTCCACGCACGATATCAACATTGGCTCCAGCAGATCCGCCAGACAAACGGCTAGCGATCTCGGGGCCTAGACTAGCAATCAACCTCGCAGACTTCTTGTTCATTTCATTTTGGAAGACTACACTTCCTAATACAACTGAGATAGAGGTCGATAAATTGCGTACAAATCCAAAAGTTGCAGTTGCAGTTGCGATATCTTGCGGTGCAATATTGCTTTGTATTGCAAGGAGAGGAGATTGAAAATTAGGTCCTACTCCGATGCCCGCGACAATTTGAATAAGAACAATCTTAGCCCAGCTACGATTGACTCCTAGATCAATAAATAGTCCCATTCCCAGAGTCAATACCGTCATTCCGAACCAAATCGGAGGTAGATATTTGCCCGTCTTTTTAATATAGACGCCAGTCACACCCGACACGAGAGAAAGGGAGAGAGCAAATGGAATGAGATAAACCCCAGAGAGTAAAGGTGAAGCACCAAGAACCGCTTGGAAATATAAGGGCAGATAATAGGTGCCTGCCATAAAGGCGAACCCGTGACAAAAACAAACACCAAATGCGGCAATGCTTGAGACATTGTTGAAGAGCCTCGTGGGCATGATCGGGTAGCGTGCGAATCTCCACTCATTGATGACGAAGAGACCAGCTACAATGATACCGAATACGATTAAGCAAATCACCGTAGCAGAGCCCCATGGATATGTGACGCCTCCAAATTCAAGCCCAAGCAGCAGCATAAGAGTACCGCCAATGATGAGAAGACTGCCAGCCCAATCTACAGCTTTGAGGCCATCCCATACCGGTGTTTTTGGAGTATCGAGATGGAGGAAGAAGAAAAGAAGTGCAGTGACGGTACCAGTGATCGGTACTGCGAGAGGTTAGCACATAGAGCGTTATGGAGCAAAGTACTTACAGTTGATATAGAAACACCACCTCCATGAAACCTTTTCTGTGAAAACTCCTCCCAAGACTGGTCCAATTGCGCTAGAAAAAGCCCACACCATCCCGATCATTGCAAAATACTGTCCCCTGTTTCGCATACTGAATAGATCGCTGATGCAAATGTTAACCAGGATAATCAAGCCACCACCTCCAATTCCCTGAATGGCACGAGCCACAATCAGCATTCCAATAGTCACACTCACTGCGGCAAGTAGACTGCCTACGAAGAAGACAAAGGAGGCGCATAGTAAAATTGGCTTCCTGCCCCAGATATCCGAAAACTTTCCCCATGATGGTGTAGAGGCAGCATTCGCCAGCAAGTACGCAGACCCTATCCATGTGTATCCAGCATTTGAACCAAAATGCGCGCTAATTGTTGGAAGAGCAGTGGTAACTATTGAGACATCTATGGCAGCAAGGAAAACCGAGGCACAGAGAGAGGCCATAATAACAGCAGTCTGTAGTTTCGTGCGCGATGCCTCTGGATCTGCGGATTTAGTTGCGACATCCTGCGAAACGGTAGGTTCGTCACTTGTCACTGCGCTGTTCTGCTCGCTCGAGTTTGAAGGGTTGAAAGTTGCTACTGCAACTTTTTCCTCCGATGTCATATTAGACGTATCATTTTCGGTACCACTCTGATTGATCATGGCTTTCGTAAATTGCAGTACTGTCAAGCACCCTCAGCTTGTCAAGCGCCGTCGGTGGAGGATATCTGCTAAATAATGTAACGAAAGGAGAGGTTCGCAATACACGTCAACTAATATATGTAATACTTTCACAAGCGGGAGTAGTTATATTTTTCTTATGGTAATCGTGGGGTAGCCCACCTCGACGGCCCAGGAGGATTCACCACCCTTGTACATTTCACTATTGACATGACGGGGCCGATCCACTTTCCATTATAAATCAGACTGTATTTAGTCAAAGTATTATGTAATGAGCCAAATTGGAAGGCGGTAAGCCGAGGTTTGCAGGCGGTGAACCGAGTAGCTCGCTTAAGCCCCTAAATAAGCATATGGCTTTCCGTATCTACCTAGTAAATCATTTGTACAGATGTTAATCTTTTTCAATTCTCCCTTGTGTAATTGACAGTCAGTAGTTAACTCAAAGTGTGTTCCCTCTATATCATTAAATTCTCTTTTGCAACGGCTTACTGAATGCTAATTATCAAGAGCCAATCAATGATTTGATTTAATACTATATATCTACAATAGAGTGTTAGTCTGCTTGGCCGCTTATTTAGCTTCTATATCTTATACAAGACCATGTAAAATACGAAACAGTAAAGTTAATAGAGTCGGCTTATTCTTCAAATAAATCTCACACAATCACACTACTTAATTGTTACATCACATCAAGAGAAGATCTCAATGATGTAGGCGCCATACTTCAAACATACAAAATATCCCATCTGAGCGTAAAGCATCTCGTTCAAAATGTTACAACACTCATGCATCAATAATCGACTGACTAGTTGCTAGGATATACTCTGGACAGTATTCATCCAAGTGCTTTTTTTGCTCCGGCGTAATATAGCTTGGTTTGTGATACTACGATTGTCAGCTAGTGCCTTTTCACTCAGCAGTTGGGAATCAAACTTACGCCGAAGGGGGTGTCATATGGCAACGACTCAACAGAAAATGTTTTCGAGACATTCAGCGGCGGTAAAACTGCACCTGGAAGCTCCATAAACTTTTTGAAGAACCATTGGTCCTCATACTGAATCCTTGGCGAATTGCTATAACCAGGAAATATAACGTCGATATCACTAGTCCCTGTTGATAATATAGGCACGCCGTCCAGCCCCTTCTCCTTGGAATCATTTACTTCAGCCACCCAGTTGTTGTTCCGCACGATTTGCAGTGTCTTGTCTAGATTTCTCAATGACAATCCCCCGTTGAATCCCAATCCCCAGCCTGCTAAATCTTGTATGGGCGCACCAATGAAATCGTACTGTAAATAGTCGTTTATTTCGAAGGGAGAATTTGAGCAGAGAATGCTATCCAACTGAAAGAGCAAGACATGCTTTGCTGGAGCGAGCTGTTCCCATAGCCAAGGGGTTGTCATAAAGGCCGAGACATCCGTATGTTTCTCGAAGCCAATAGCGCTTGATAGGTTGCGAAGCTGGATAGAACCATCTGTGATCTTTCGATCGAAAGTCCTCGATACGGTCCCAAAGGTAGATGTGGTGAAGAGGAGTATAGGCCAGTCGGGTCCAAGGATGGAGGAGAAATGGAGGATGACTGGAACGAGTCTTGAATCTGCTCGATTGTCGACTATCACGGCCACTTTCGAGCCGATGGATGGATTTGGGAAGTAGGGAAGTATTCCGTGAGAAATCCTGCCTGGAATGAAGAGGATGAATGCTACGGCAGTGAAGACCAAACCCGCAAACACAACTTTGTAGGGAGTTCTCGAGTACATCTAGCTTTGTATTGTAGAGATCATGATATTCGCAGAGGTCGTCTCAAATCGGGGAGTCCTTGCGCCACTAAAGGATTGCCCTTGGTATTTTCCTCCGTGGTAACAGCATCAGACATCGTAGATGTTGGGAGTATTGTTGGCTGGGATAGAGTGAATCCTGGCGCGTCATGCCTGACGCTGGGCGCGGCTCTTCAAGCATTGTCTAAAGTGTTTTAGCGCCCGCTACGTACCGTTGTACAACATCACTACGGTTTAGGTGTAGCGAGAACATGGGGCTTAGCGCGCCTAACAAAAGATGCGAACATACAACGTATTGGTTAGTCAGTTCGCCCTCGTAACGCTCAATATGCTACAATTAATAGCGTAGAGACCTTGCATTTAATGTTGTGGCTTCACTTCCCATCTTCATGACGTGTTATTGAATTTGATTATTGAAGATTTCGTTTCCCACTTTAGAACTCCTAAAATGCCCCAGCTTAGTGATGTCAACTACTCGCGCGCCGCTTGTATTGACATTGGTAAACATACACATTGCTCATCAGACTTAGCCGAAACTTCAATCAGATGCTGCATCAAGCTTCAACTTTTGGTCCTAGTGGCTAGAGGAATTTCTCAAACAAATTCGCTCCACTAAGTGTTATACCCAGAATCCGTATCGAGTGATCATAGTTCAGCATTTCGTGATGGATCAGACTCGAAGAATTATTAGGGAAGTTCCTGAAACAGATAGAGATGATTGTTCAGAATAGAAATTCTCGCCTCAGTTCTGTCAAGTAACAACGGAAAGAGCAGAACTGAAGGTCACGTTGGATTATTAACTCTTACAACTGTAGCTAGTTTTCATTTTCTCACCTTCAGCCATAAAGTTTTCCGTCATCAAGTAACACAAAAAAGAGTATAGTTTTGAGTGATGATGTATAACTTTAGCTACTTTGTACCCTGCTCAATTCAGGCTTAAGCGAGATGCCGAGATATCGTGGAGAAGTACTTTCTAATTTTCCGTCAACACAACCTCGTACTCCGCCTTTAGCATCCCGCTGATTTAAGTGGAGCGGCTTTAGAATAACTCCTCTTTTGTTTTCCAAGACTATTGGTCTCCATCTATGTATTCGGATCGGCAAGGTTGGTCGGACTGAGTTTCTCCAAAATGCCGACGTGGTGATTTTGATGTGTGCTTTTGGTAGCCCATTGGTATATAAAAGACGTAATGACTTCCACATCTTCATTTTTGTAATTGTCCAGCAGTCTTGCCTTGTTCAAATAGACTGACATTACCATGAAGTTGCTATTGTCCATCTTCTCTTATGCGCTGATGCCATTGACCGCAATGGCCGCAACGTTCAACAATCCGGTGCTCTGGGAGGATCTTGCTGATCTTGATGTCTTCCGAGTAAATGATGTCTATTATTACTCTGCGTCAACCATGGCATATTCTCCGGGGGCTCCCGTACTCAGGTCCTACGATCTTGTGAATTGGGAATACATTGGGTAATGATAGAATTTGACATTATAACTTCTTTTCTTCATTTGTTACACAGCTAATCACCAGGGGCTTTCTGGCAGTCATTCAGTCCCCACGCTAGATTGGGGGTCGAAATATGATCTAACAAATGGCCAAAATGCATACGTTAAAGGCATTTGGGCCTCGACCATGAGATACCGAGCCAGCAATGGCCTATTTTACTGGCTCGGTTGCACAGAGTCTAAGACTACCTATATTTATACAGCCCCTGCTGCATCAGGGCCATGGACGAAGAAAGCCACACTTAATACCTGCTATTACGATGCTGGAATGCTCATTGATGACGATGATACGATGTATGTCGCCTACGGAGCGGGCACGATATCTGTCGCTCAATTGTCCAAGGACGGACTAAGCCAAGTCTCGGCTCGTGCTGTCTACACTAGTCCTTCTGATATTGGATACATCGAAGGCTCTCGCATGTACAAAATCAACGGTGCTCACTACATTTTCGTCACTAAGCCTGCAAACGGGCAATACGTTCTGAGATCAACCAGCGGTCCTTTTGGTCCTTACACTATCAAAAAGCTACTTTTGGATATCCCAACTCCAATTTCCGGAGCGGGCGTTCCTCATCAGGGTGGCATGGTGCAGACGCAAAATGGTGCTTGGTATTATATGGCATTTATCGACAACTACCCTGGAGGCCGTACCCCAGTTCTTGCACCTATTACATGGGGTAGTGATGGCTTTCCATCGATCACTACTGTGAACGGTGGATGGGGGGCTTCTTATGACTACCCAGTGACACCTCGTCTTCTGCAGAACCACACTGGCACCGATTCCTTCCCAGGTACTTACTTGAGTCCCCAATGGGAATGGAATCACAACCCCGACACGAGAAAATTCTCCGTCAACAACGGCCTGACACTATCTGCGGTCACAGTCACGGATGATCTATATGCTGCTCGCAATACCCTAACTCACCGAATCCTTGGACCTACCTCTTCGGCTACCATTGTTCTCACCTATAGTAACATGAAAGATGGTGATCGGGCTGGTCTCGCCCTCTTTAGAGATGTGAGCGCTTGGATAGGAATTCGAAATACCGGTGGAGCTTTTACTGTCTCCATGTGGTCAGGATTAACAATGACTTCGACTTGGTCCACCGCAAATACAGGAGCTGAGACCGCTAGCGCAAAAGTATCAGGAGGTAAAATCTGGCTAAGAATATATGCCGATATTCATCCAGGTGTTGGTAGGCAAGGTAGCTTTTACTACAGCACTGATGGGAATCAGTTCACAAAGCTTGGAAGCTTGACAATGAACCAAGCATGGCAGTTTTTTATGGGGTATAGATATGCTATCTTCAACCATGCTACGAAGGCTCTCGGTGGATCCGTTTTCGTTAGCTCGTTTACGGTCGATTCTCCAGGTCACACTACGTAGCCGTCAAACCCCTAGAAACCTGAAATTAGCGGAGGACTGACTGCTACAAGAAAAGTATATATGTATAGATCGTTTGATGCAACCTTTCCCTCAGGCGACGACTCAATCTTTTGCTCCCTGGAGGCTTGTTATACTACAATGGTGGCTTATCATTTTCTTTTCAATGCATACATTGGGAATCGTGTTGTTCGTGGAGCCGACTTCCATGTCAAATATTCCATGTTCCCAAACTGAGCATCTGTTCATCAGATTGTCATATACTCCCGCCAAGAGGAAGAGCAAACGCTTGAACCCGCTAGGACTACTAGGAAACTAGGTTATTCTTATTATAATTTTCAGTGATAATTCATTTCGTGGTCTTTTAATGTATCATTCGCTCTTCATACTGATGCGCTTGGGGCTACGGGTTCGTTATACTATGACCTTTTACATATAGAGGAGAACAATGAATGAAACATCCAGCGGATTTTCGGACACAAATATAGAAAATTGTAGACTTGAGTTCGATGAAGGATTAAAACATTAACAGAGGATAACCATGAAGGTAGGAAACGACCAGTTCAGAAAGCTGAATTGAGTGGGCAGTGCCCAGTGCCGGTGACAAATGCAACCAAGAGGCAGTGCAAGTTGCGTATTTGGTTGACTACTATTTTGAGTGAGTTGCAAGGTTACCGCTTAATACCTCAGAGAAAACATTGCTATGTAATCTAAGTTTTTCCTCTCTCTCAAATACTTTGTGTGTTACGTTACACATTGATATCGTCCATGTGCTATATGTTGCTTGCATTTATCAACCTAGTTCGGCTATTCAGAGACGCAATAAATTCAATTCGCACCGAAAAGCACTGATTGCCATTAGCTCTAACAGAACATTGCCTCATAAATCTGATGATAACCAGATGATTCATACCATGCGTGCCTCGCAACATCGACCATTTACTTTCATCTTAATAGATTCTCGTTCCTGGATGCCCTTCGAATGGCGATAATCTTCATAGGCCATCCAATTATACCAATTGAGGATGCTAGGAGAAGAGTACCAGTATAAACAATTATGTTTTTGTAGGTCCCTAGCCCATATTTAGACGAAGAAGGTAGAAGTAGTAGTCTTGCTGTGATAGGGCCAGCAGCGAAATTTCCAATACCTTTACCAAAGGCCATGATGCCGTACAAAAGAAGAGGATCTTTCGATAACAAAGCAAACTTCGGCCAGAATACCACATAAGCTCCAGCAAAAAAACCAAAAACAATAGCATAAGTAAGCAGTGGGGCCAAAGATTGAGCAAAGCCCCACATGCAGAAAGAAGCAACGGCGGAGACAAATGTTGTAACAAAGACTAGTATGAAAATGTTGTTGAAGCGATCAGAAAGATGACCAAACACCACCTGACCAAGTGTAGAAGCAATATTGAGTGCTGCCAAAAGCAGTGCCCCTGTCCGAGCTGAGTGGCCCAGAAGAGTTGCAAAGGTTGGCAGATATATAGAAGGTACGTAGATGGCAAAGCCTTGCAAAAGATTAGAGAGTGAGAGAACCCAAAATTGAGGGTTGCGCAAGAAATCGAAATCCAAACTGGCTTTCTCATGCCGGCCAGATGAAAGCCTTCCTTTAACTAATGGTAAAACAGGAGCTAGTAGGATCACTTGAGCGACAGCTATAACTCTTAGAGCTGTTCGATATCCATATGTTGCAAGAAGCCATTCCATAAGGAACGGCAAGCCGACACCGCTGAACCCCCCTCCGGCAAACACGACCCCATACGCCAGACCTCGTCGCTCTACGAACCACTCGTTCAACATGCTTACAAGGGGTGCGTACACTATTAGGACACCAGTCCCGTAGAGAACTCCCTGACTGGCAATGAGTTCCGCAATAGAATTGGCGAATGAAGCCCATAGTAAGGATATGGCACATATGGCACACCCAGCTATGACCATAGATTGTCGCCATGCGTTGAACTTCTTGACAAGAGGTGTAGCGAAGGGACTACCGAGAAAGATTATGCTCGTTGCAACAGTTCCAATGACAGCAATGTTGGGATTTTCTTGAAATTGGGGAAGACGACTATAATGCTCTTGGAAAACACCAAAGCATATATTAAACCCTGGCAAACAGTCAGTTCAGCGTTATCAATGGGAAATAATCAAGCTACCCCAAATGATAGCCTCAATCAGGAAAGATCCAACAAGAAACTTCCAGGCATTGATACCTGTATCCGATGGTAGTGGTGCTGGGTTTGAGCGCTGAATGGTGTCGGTTTCTACCCGTGCAAATAGTTGGCTCATTCTTCGACCGAGCTCTATCGAGATTTTGATGTCTACCTGAAAACAATCAGATCTCCTGGAGGCCGGATAAGAAGAAAGTAGCTGACTCAGGAAACTACCCGCTAATCAAAGTAGAAAGGAGGCTTTACAATATTTCAAAAGAGCCACATTTTAAAGACATTGATATTGATTATAATTTTGTATATCGTTCCATGATGTCATGCTTGACAGCAGGCTCGGAGTAAGATATGGCATATACGTGCATAAATGTCCATGCCAATCGTCGCCACTCCAGGGTATGTTCACGCTATGCACGCTTCAAAAAAACGATAACACAGTCACGGTAGCATACCAGAGAAATATATCATCACGATAGGTCGCGTCATGTGCCGCTTGCCGATTTGAGGGATTTTGGAAGCGGTTGTTGAAGCTGTATATAACGTCGACCAACTCTGCCAAATTCGCAACTGAAATCCCATTTCAGCTTGGAACTATCTAGAGGTAGAGTTTAGAATCTTTCAGAGAACTAGTTCGAAATGAATATTATTTGAGCAGACAGCAGTTGCATTTTCGGAACTTCCGCACATACTCGTATTTCTTTAGAAGATTAGTAGTGCTCGTCCTATCTGATTTGCGTAACTGATTTCAGGCTATTAAATGCCCGCACATGACCAGTTAACAGTATTGGTTCTTACTGATGATCTTCACCAGGGTCAACAAGCGCTAAGACATCTCCGCACTACCATCACCAGTTTCCTCTGGAGGTGGGGGAGAAAGAAGAAATACAAACAGAAATACACATTTCCAACTAAGATATTGCGCGCCAATGATCCTCGGCTCATCCGAGAAACTCTCTTTTTCGTATGTAGAAAGTCAATCAATTGATTGTCTGTTTGTATAGCAAGCTAGAGACAGTATTTGTGAACATATGATCACTGTACCACGTTGCGCATGGGTGCAGCAACGGAAAGTCTAAATCTGTGGGAATACGAGGTTCGTCATTGCCGCAAGCTGATCCTGAATACGAACCATTTCGGTTTTGCGGCAATTGCACGATTATAAAAGCCAATGCCCCTTCCTTTTCTAAAATATTTTCGTAGAGATAATCCCAAACGCATTTGTTCTTCAAAACAAGCTACTTCAACAATTTCGAGATGCGGTCAACAATTTCATCTCTATTTTTGCTAGCAGCATCAGTTCCTGCATTGGCACAGAATATCAGCCAAACCACAGTGGTCGATCAATCCGCGGATTTCAACCTAGTCATCCAATCCAGTAACGAGACCCTTCACGGCAGTCTACTTGGAGCGTGTCATAACGGCGCTGCCCACGAGGGACTCTGCATTGTCGATAATTCTTTCAATTACAGCTCCAACTACGTCAGTTTCCAATTTAATACCACCCGCAACGTCTGTACGGATACCAATTCCACCGGTACCTTCCCCGTTGATTGCAATGATACCCCCGCCAATGCTACAGTCGGGCAAACTGGTATACTTACGTGGTGGCTCGAATATGGAGGCACCGAATCTCCATCGCTGCGAGTTAGTCAAGCTGTGGGTTTAGCTTACACCCCCACAAGCAATGTTGCGCAGGTTGAGGTGGGATTTGCAGATAGTAGTCTTTATGTGGCTTTCGATAATGAGGGATTATTGAACATTCAAAACTATGTGGACGATACGCTCGAGCCTGGAGATGTGGTCCTGGGATATAGCAGGGCATACTATAGGTGGTATATCTGTAAAACTTATTTTGCGGGATATCGATATACGGCTTTGACATGGGTCCTGGGGTCGTCTCCACCCCAAAATCCGACATGTGAGAAGGTCGAGGTGAAGAGGGTAGCAGTATGATTGTTTGCTAGAGGGATGGGAGATAGTGAGAAGGGGCCAATACCATGATAGTGAACTTGATTGACAGTTGAAAACTGTTGTCATAGTTGTATGGAGGTATTCGAGTTTCGAGAGGTATTCGAGTTTCGAGAGGTATTCCTCAACTAATTTTTAATTCAGTAGGAGTCTATACAATGCATATCTTTTGTGTAAGAGCGGTCGTATCAAGTTCTTTTGAATCATCTAATGGCTAAAAGTGATCATTCAGCAATTTTGACCCTCATAGGTATTCCATCCTTTGGTTTTGCCGTTAACTTCAATTCCTGATAAGCTCGTCCACCATAACCTGGAACCGATAATCCATGGCCTTTAAAAGCAGCCTCGAAATCAAAGAATCGCAAGACCAGAACAGCAATGACCTTCGTCTCGACCAGTGCTAACTGCTGTCCGATACAGTTCCGCGGACCCTTCTCAAATGGTTGCCATGCAGCATTGTCATGTCTATCAGCATCGAGAAAGCGATCCGGATCAAATTCGGCAGAGTTTTCCCCCCATATTGCAGCATCGCGGTGCAGTGTGGTAGTCAGCGGTGATATCATGTGACCATATGTAGGATAATCACGACCTTCGAAGTGAATAGTTGAGCCTGGAAGCCCTTCACGCACTGTGAATCCGGCTGGATGAAGACGAAGGACTTCTTTCAAGACAGCGAGGGTCAGTGGTAAGTTGTTAATTAATGCAGGCTGGGTCGAAAGAGCCTCTAAAGATGACTCCAGAGTACTGCCAAAAACTTCATTATGCTCTGCACGCACTCGAGACAACACGTTAGGATGGATAGACAGCTCGTAAAGTGTGAACTGAGACTCCTAGATTAGTATAGCATATTATTAGACAAGAAGCACATACTGTGATCAAAGAAGCGGTTGTGTCATGACCACCAACCATGAAGAGCTTCGCGCTATAGCTATGTCAGTATAACGGCTAAGTTTCTCAATGCACAGCACTTACTTATCTAATGCGACTTTCATGAATTCTGGGTCCAGATCCCCCTTTGTGGTTTTCTTGTCGCCAACCTTACCATTATCCTTCGAGTAACCTTTCAATGCCAGATCCAATATACTCTTGCTAACACCATCTTCGGTTGTGTTCCGAAACTTCTCCTTGATCATTTCACCTAGCAACCTATCCAGTTTTCTAGTATGGAAGTCCATCATAGTTGAGCTCAAAAGCCTATGCCATAGTGGTGCCAGGTTACCAGCGCTCCAATTCACCGCCTTCGTGAAGTGGTGATATATGTCACTATTCGCGGTCTGAGACTTTAGCCGGATGTTTCCAACAGAGCGGGCAATTACATCAATAGTGAGTCGCATGGTAGCATCGTTTGTGACCAGGATCTCGCCCGACATAGCGTGCTTCGTTAATTTCTCCCTAAACACCAAAGTCTCCTCGACGATTCCCGGGACTATGGTAACTAGATGCGCCATCGAAAACGCAGGGGAAAACCACGAGCGCTGACGCTTCCACTCTGCACCATGGACTGAAAAAAGACTTTTAGTTCCCACAATTCCTCGAAGATACCCTTCGACGTATGTATGTCGTTTGAATTGAGGAGAGTCTTGGACTTGCATCGCTAGAGCAGGGTCCAAGATGAAGAGGAAGCTTTCCGAAGCGGGATATAGATCAACATAAAATAAGCCATGAAACCCATACTCCTTTACCAAATCAGCGAAGAGGGCTTGAGGGTGAATATCTAACGGGTATCTCTTCATGGCTTCTCCCATAATTTTGAGATTTCCTAACAACATGCTGTGAGGTGGTGTAGGCTACCCAACTGCTTAGTTTCCAATGTTGCACAGCACAGATGTTACTTACGAGTCCATGATAAAAACGGCGATGCTGATAGGACTTGACAAGAAAATGAGCTAGGTAGAGCGAAACTAGGCTAAGAATTATCCATGGCAAGTTCTCAAGAAAGGGTGTGAATTGTGCCATTATGCGGAAACAGTCATTAGCTGACGGCCAGGTGGTTATGTGAACAGAGTTAAGCAGTTCAATTCAATTTTGAAACTGAGGTCTGAGGGACCTTTTCTTGATCAGGGAAATTAGGTTCTGGGATTTTGGGAAGTTCGCCGTCTATTCGCTCTATAAGTTGGTGCAAACAGTTATGGTCATGATAATTGGCTCCTTCGTATCAATGCTCCACCAAAGTTCCGGGTAAGACGCCTACCAATATATATATGAGAGCAACAGAAAAATCACAATGCGCCAGTTATATTCCCTCGTCTGTGTTATGAGCGAGGCGAGTTAGTTACTACCCTTGCTAAGCTTAATTCTATCTGCTACTTCGGTTTGCCAGAAACCCCTGTAAGCATACAAAAGGCGAGGTGCCAACCCAAGTTCTAGATTAAGGTTGATTGTCATTCATTGCCCCCGATAGAGTAATGTCACCTTAAAGTCGGATCAAATTTTGATATTGTTGATATGCACTAACCCACTGTTATCTACGCCATGGTGCCACAGAGTCTTGGCAGTGCAACTATTTGTGCAGTATGTACAACACCACGTCTTGCCTCATGTAAGAGTTCTCAGATTATCGATAACCCGTTGTAGTGTACATAAAAATCCGAACTCCGAGCAAAATCAAATCCACAATTCAATAAAACTCACAGGCTCAAAAGGTAGATCTCTCTGCAATACGAGGTTCATAACTGTTAACGGATGGATAGTCTTAGAAATATAATGATCTCTCCCAAGGTTTTTATTGTAGCCCATGTACGTACTGACTAAGTCTGTTTATATTCAAATGCTCCTATGAGTGCTTCTTGAATGCTTCAGCTTGCAGCAGCAACCAAGCTCCTCTGGCCTTCCCTGTTCAACCGTAAACCTCTTGTTGATTTCTGAGCTAACTATCATGTAGTTTGCAGACGAAGAAAAACTATGGCATGACCGCGATGGCTTTGATTTGGGAGCTCGAAAATTTGCTGTGCCAGGTTTGTCAAGCCAGCATCCAAATGTTTTCTCCACTCTTGATGGAGAGGTATGCCAGGTCACGACTACGATGGGCTGTAAGTTTACTATGTACTGAGAGTCTTCGCCTATCTAAACTATCATCAGTGGTTAATGCTGCTTTGACAATATCAGCCATCCTATCTTACCCTGGCTTTGATCTTACCAAAACTTACTTCTTGATATCTGGCGTTGCTGGCATTAATCCGTCTAGTGGTACATTGGGGGCTGTTACGATTCCAAGATATGTGATTCAGATTGATTTACAATACGAACTTGATGCGCGCCAGGTAAATGGAACAATTTCATAGGAGATTTGTGACTGCTAACCTCTGAAGATCCCAAATGGCTGGAAGACAGGCTATTTTCCGCAAGGTGCTGCCAACCCAACAGAACCTCCGCAAATGTTCTATGGAACCGAGGTCTTCGAGTTGAATCAAAACCTCCGTGATACAGCAGTTGGCTATGCAGAAAAAGCCAGTCTTCAGAAGTCAGATTCTGTGACAGAGCATTGCACTCATTATGGAAAGCCTGCGGCAAGCTCACCGCCCGCTATCCTCACTACCGATGTTGCATCATCCAATGTATTTTTCCACGGTTCTCTCCTCTCTGAATCAGTACAGAACACCTTTTCACTCTTCACGAAGAACAGGGCAGTCTATGGATTGACTGCGCAAGAAGAGTAAGCGGTAGACTTCCCGTGCACCTAAACAATTCTCTTCTACGTATCTCAAGTAATAGAACAATTGCTAACCATATACGAAACACAGTTCTGCCACACTCGCGGCATTGCTCCGTGGCTCTCTCCAGAAGAAAGTCGACTTTTCTCGCATTATAATTCTCCGAGCTGCATCAAATTTCGACCAGCCACCCCAAGGTGAACCTGTAGAGAGTGAGTCTACTACTTTGAAACTATTTCACTTACTAATATAACCTAGTTCCAATTCATTCTGGGCATGGAGGATTTGAGCTGTCCAAAGAGAATTTGTGGCTGGCAGGAAGTGAGATTGTCAAAGGCATCCGTGGGGAGTGGGATAGCAAATTCGCGGTATATTGTCTTCTCGGAATTGATTGTCTGTCAGAGCTAACTCCTATCTCAAATAGAAGGGAGTAATAGCACAAAATTATATCGGTGATATCCATGGGTCGTTGGAGGGAAATCCGGAGTTTGGAAAGAGCGTGTTTCTCTCGTGAACCCACACACCAGACTGTTGTGGAGTGACGATGCAGAATCATGAGAAACTCTGCGTGAGTACTGCTAGTTTGAGACACAGGTTTTGATAGAGCAAAACACATCGAACATAATGAGGTTGTTGGCTAAGAGAGTAACGAGTCTAGCTAGAACTTCTATTCTAATTTTAAATGATCTAAGAAATCTAGCCGTATAAGCGCTTATCTAGTCTATATCTCGTCACAAACTTTCAGTGATCTATAGAGCATCTAACACATCACAAACTTCATCAAATGACGGTCGATCAAGCACAATGGGATTAGAGCATTGATAATGCAGCAAATTCAAGCCTTCAATAACATACCCCATTTTCTCACTCATGAGATCCTCATCCTGATCAATATTCCTCTCCACTAAACCTAGAAGGTCTTCAATGAGATGCCCAAAAGCAAAGACTTCCATCTTCTCTATTTTCTCTTTCTGCTCAAAATTCTTTCCATAGATCGTGGCGGCACCAAAATCCCCTAATAGCGCATGTCCGCTTTGATCAATCAGAATGTTATGTGCGTATAGATCTCCATGAGCAATCCCTTGTGCGTGGATATGTTGGGCGGCAGATGCGACACCAGTAAGAATGCGTCTGCATTGAGCAAGTGTAAAGACAGTTTCTGGGTGAAAGGAGTCCCGTGTACAGGTATCCAAGGTTGGGGGTAATCCCAAGTTCGTATAATGGGGAGGAATAAGCTCAAGAACCAAACCTTTCTTCTCCGGATGTCCATGTATTCTGCCGATTGGGTCAATGAGGTTAGCATGTTGTCCAGCCGCGATGCTAGCGTTCATTTCATCCAATGGTGATCCATCAGAGGTGACTTCTCCTTTGAAAAGCTTGATCGCTACATGTTTCTCTTCGAGAGGGAGGGCCCACGTTCCTTTGGATATTATACCCGAAGCCCCTTCACCAAGTAAATGTTGTACTGATAGTGAAGACCAATGTATCTCATCCAGGATTGGATTATCAACAGAAGCAGGTGTACATGGGTTTCCTGCGAAAGATAAAAACGATAATTCAGGTAGCTCAAATAACCAGTTTGGGAGTGCGGCCAGGTTGTTTGACGATAAACGAAGGAGACCCAGTTTTCGGCAGCGTACCATTTCTTCTGGAAGACTGGACAATTTGTTCCCGGCTAGCATGCACTTCTGAAGTAGATGACACTGTCCAATACTAGCGGGAAGAGCAGCGATATGGTTGTTAGTCAGAATTAACCAACGTAATTTCCGAGGTAATGAGTTTGGAGGAATTGTAGTCATCTGATTCCCCTTGAATGCAACCATTTCTAGAGATCGACATTGTGCCAGTTGTGCCGGGAATGTTGTGAAGTTACAATCCGAGAAAAAGGCTATCTTCAGCTTATGGAGACGGCTGATATCTTTCGGGAGGGTAGAAATTGAATTCCCAGAGAGGTCCAATATCTCCAACGTGTTGAATAGATTCAAAATCTCCTTCGGAAACTCTGTCAATCCTCCGCCTATTTTTAAGCGCTTAACGCCTTTGTACTTTCCAGACCTAAGTCCTTCAAGAGTTTGGGGGGCGACCATGTTCTGAAAACCTTTAGTTTGATAGAAGTGATGGTAAAGAGAGATGATGTTTATATCTAAATTTATGGTTGAGTGGTTGCTTGTAAAAGATAAGGATCTATGCTTACGAGAGCAGACCAGATCTGGAATCTCATCAATGGGGGCCTATATAGATCAGTCTAAGCCTCCCAAGTCCAACCTTCTACCCCTGAAAGTATGATGGAAAAGATGCTGAGCTTTACAACGAAACAGACTAAAATGGGAAACTATAATTCGTGAATCACGTGAAAAACAATTATTTGTAAATTTTGCCCTCACGATATATATTATGAATTCAGCGTAATTGGAGCTTGAAAGGTTCGAAGAACCACTACCTACTAATTAAGTTGAGCTTTGTGTCAAATTCTTTGACTGTTGTTGAATTCGACAAGGCTGGAAAGCTGCACGTGTGGCAGTCCCTGAGCACCGGAGCCTTTTGGAACTTCGCGTCAAGCTGATGGTAAAGATCAAAAATCACGATTGTTTTCCGCCACTGCACGACCAACAACACTTTCGAAGCCTTTAGACCTTGCCTGGACAGGTCGCGTAAAAATCTTCAATATGGCTTCTCAAACATTGAACTCGTCCGTCCAACCAACTGACGTGTATGGTGGAGGTAAATTAACAGCCTCCAACCACCCCAATTCAAACTGACCAGCTTTAGATGAGGTATCTGCTATTATTCTCGACCCTGGATACTCAAGTGTACGCGCCGGATTCGCAGGCGAGGACACCCCAAAGTCTTTTGTGCCTTCGGATTACGGAGTTACCCAGGATGGACGGCTAGTGTTCGGAGACGATGCAATTCACAACCCTGGAGCGAACCTAGAGATCCGCAATCCCATGGCTAAGGATGGAACAGTGGAGGATTGGGATACTGCAACACAATTATGGGAATACGCAATCACATCACGCCTTACAAACTTCAAACAGGCTGATCCCAGGAAGAATGGGCTCAATGACAGTGTAGAAGGAATGGACGTTGAAATGAATGGTCTGGAGGCAGAAAAGGCTTTGGAAGAGCATCCATTGTTGATGACAGAAACTGCTTGGAATACCACCAAGAACCGGGAGAAGGCGATTGAGGTCGCAATGGAGTCTTGGGGATGCCCAGCATTCTGGCTTGCACGGAACAGTGTCTTAGCAGCATTTGGTGCAGGGAAGGCTACAGCAATGGTTATCGATGTCGGAGCTACTTCTGCATCCGTGGTCTGTATACACGATGGCCTGATTCTCAAAAAGACGATACAGAAGTCCCCAATCGCTGGAAACTGGGTTTCGTCACAAATTCGCTCCCTTTTCAACAACGCGGAACCAAAAGTCAATCTTGTTCCACATTTCATGATCGCTGGCAAAACAGCTGTAGATTCTGGTGCTCCAGCACAAGCAACATATCGTAAATTTGATGTCCCTCCTAGCGCCTCATTTCGGGCTCTGGAAGAGGAGCGAGTCTTAACCGAATTCAAGGAATCTGTAGTTCAAGTGTGGTCTGGTGCCGGTGGGCGTCTTTACCAGGAAACCGCACCAAACTATAGAAACTATGACTTCCTGAAAGGTCAACCAGGTCGTACATACGAGATGCCAGATGGATCGAATCAGATGTGGGGTGTTGAACGGTATACTGTTGCGGAAGGCATGTTTCACGACAAGAATGCACTACCAGTCCCTAATGAGCCAGCGCCTACTCCCAATCAGACTTTGGTTGAGATGATACGTAACTCTTTTGCGGCAACAGATATGGATATCCGACCTCATCTGCTGACAAACATTGTGGTCACCGGCGCAACAACACTAATGAACGGATTTGTTGATCGCTTGAACAATGAGATGGCGACATTATTTCCCGGTGTCAAAATCAAGATTCAGGCGGCAGGTTTGACGTCTGAGCGAAGATTTGGAAGTTGGATTGGTGGAAGTATACTGGGTAGTTTGGGCACTTTCCATCAGATGTGGATCTCGAAATCTGAGTATGAGGAGCACGGCGCAAATATAGTTGAGAAGCGATGCAAATAGGCACCAAATGTTAGAGAATAGACACAAACTTGTAGGTTAGGACGGATAAGCAAAAGTTCGCTGCAGTTAAGGTGGTCAGGCGTTGGTGTTGTGTGGATATACCTCATATTGCAATTAAAGCAATTACAATGAATGAATGCCTTAGAGCTCTTTCTTATATTTTCGACAGCTGCCACTAAGAAGCTGGATATAGATTAACCAGATTTCAAACTTGATTGCTGAACTGCTAATTGGAGAACAGCTTGTAGGTCTGTTCTAATTACCAACCGCGCCAACGAACGAATACATCAATAATTTCATCACTTCCATCCACGACCAAGTACCATCCAAAACCAGCACCAGCAACACAAGCGTGGTTGGGCCACAATCTGATCTTCTGCCCAATATGAAGATCATCCTCACTACGAGCACTGCTTGCTGGCGAATTAGCCTCTCCATTATAATGGTAAGTTATGATGCCGTGCTCTTGGCTGATTCGCCCCACAATCCAGCCAGAGTGTGCCTCCGGTGAAGTTGGAAGCTTGGCTCCAGGGCGATTCCAAGGTGAGGGAATTCCCCATCCAGGGTACGACTTGCATGGCTCTCTTCCAAGTGCAAAAGTTCCAGCACCTATGAGAGCTTCCGTTGTATCGTTCGCTCCTCGCCTCGGATAGAGCGATGCAACTTCCACAACGACTGTCAATGCTATGTCATCTAGTGTGATCGCTTGGGGGCCTGAGGATGGCAGCGCATGAGTGGAGAGCTGTTGAAGGTCTAGAGTTGCATAGACACCTGCATGAATTTCTAGGGAACAGCCTATGTCTCTGATAGACTGAATTGTTGATTGTAAATGTGATATTGAGTCTTTTATCTCACTCTCCGCATTGTCCACAAGTAGGTTCCTAATTGATGTGGTTGATGGAGTAGCACCAACAGACAGTACGAGGGGATATGTGAGGGATGGTTGGATCAGCTTGGAAGCTTCAAGAAGTGCTTTGAACTCCTCGGTCAGGATATCCAAAGCAGCTGATTTGTTGGCACCCTTGTATGAATGCCCGGCATGAGCATAGAGACCTAGGAGATGGCAACTTCCAGAGGACGCGAGAGCTAATGTAGATGTGATGAGATCAGAAGCTGCTTTCGAGCCTACTGGCACACCCGCACGTTGATATCCCATATCAATCTTCAGGAAAATGTCCGAAACTACTCCTGATAACTTCTGAAGAGTAACGACAAGCTCCAGTTGAGCTGGATGATCAATCATGATGGACAGGCCATGGTCTCCAAGAGCTTGCGCCACAAGAGCGAGACGAGAAACTACACTGGGAGCGACGGGAAAGGAGTACAGAACCTGGTACTTGATTAGCTACAGAATAAGGCGAAGATCTGCTTATGACGAACATTGATAGATCTGCCATGGGATTTGTACTCCAATAGTAGGGGAACTATATGCTCAGCTTCGATGACCGTGGAAACAATGATATTGACCGGTCCATTACCAGGCCCTACCTGGAGTCGGGTAACCTCTGTAGTCTTGAAGAGTTAGCTAAATTTTACAAGATATGGCCAGCGAACTTATTGAAACACCTAAAGAAGCAGAAGTTGTGTTCACTAAGAGTAATTTACTCTAAGGGAAGTGACAAGAGAGGGAATACTCTACCTTGTGGGTTTTAATATGTACTCGCCACCCCATATTCAATGCCTGACATGCCTCCAGCATCTTAGTACAGTTCTTTCGTACCTTGCTGAGGTCGAGTACTGCTGCTGGCGTAATAACATCTTTGATGGATTTGCCCACGAACTGCCTTTTCAAATGCTCTTTCTCCGCAAGGGGGTAGAATGATGTAGTTGCCATTGTGTTCGAAAGTTTTATCCTTTTTCTCGTGTATCCAAGTCACTCTTCAATCACTTAATCGACTAATCGTAGATAGAACAATAATTCTGTAGCAATTGTTTCCGTTTTGTAAAGAGATCTTGCTATGAATGTACTCTGATTCCTTAACCATTAATGTATGTCTAAACAAATTCTGGTTTAAGTTGACTCATCTCCATCCCACCTTCTGTAATGAAGCGGTCTTCTCCATATATCTTGGGCCATTTGTATAAAGGCTCCACGTCCCCAGGCTTCGAAAGCGCACGCATGCCAAGACCATATGTCAAATAAGTTTATCACATGATCGCAGCCTTGCCCCTACGCGCTAGTAATGTCCGCGCAACTTCACTTATTGTATCTCTAACTACTGTCATCCCTCCATACCCCTCCGTAGAGCAGCAGCTCTGGGCGCAGAACGATAGACGTAAGACCTAGCACAGTACGCATAAATCAAAAGGTCCCACAGCGGACGACTACAAAGCTCATGCTCAGTTTCTCATCCCCTTGAGTGATCTCAAATTCACGATCATGGCAACACCACCACCCCCAATCGGTAGCGCGCCTGATTTCACGGATATAGACTGGAGACGTCAGGAAAAGGAAGATGAACAAAATCTTCTGACTGTTCTTGATCCTCTAAATGAAAATGAGGGTCTTTTCGCCGACAGAGAAGTAGACCAGGCTGACAAGGCCGATGATGCCGTGGACTACGAAGATGTGTCGGATGATGATCTACCTGATGAAGAAGATGCAACTGGACCTAGCGGCGACAATCCAGGTCTCACAGATGACCAAGGCACAAGTCACGATTACGACGACGAGGTTGATGATCTGTTTGGCGAGGGGCCTTCTTCACCATTCGGTAACCATGAACAGAACGAAGTTACACAGGAGGACGAAGAGTTTGCAGCTAATGATGAGGATTTGATTGCTCTCAATTTTCCTGAACATCATGGATTCGCAAATCAGGACCCTAACATTCCTGCTCCTGCTGAATCATCGGAAGAGTTTATTAAGCAAGCCTTTCCAGGTTTTGAGACCGGCATTATACTCGACTTCAATAAGTACTTAGGGCCCAAGCCGGCGCATTATATTCCAAAGGTTCCAGCTAAAGCACCTAAGCCTCTCGCTCCAACAAAAGTGAGTCTGGACTTGGCTCCTGACCAGGAGAAGCTCTTTCGAATAGCTGGGCCAGCACATATAAACAAGCATAAACGGGCAGCAGAAGCGGAGGCAAGGGGCTATATTGCAATTATTGAAGAGTCAGACAATGAAATAAGTGGCGATGAGGGGTTTGACTACTCTCTGCCCCCAGATGATGAGGAAATTGGAGGGACCACTTGGGCAGATTTGGAGATTATTTGCGCAGACTGGGACCCTTTGATGCCTAAGCAGCCAGTTGAAATCGTTGCCGTTGAGGAAGAACCGATGGATGACTGGGATAGAGAGATTCTTGGATACTCTTCGAAGCGAAGGAAGGTTGCTCGAGAGGAAGACCCTGACTTCTTCAATATTCCTAGATTTGCTGCCCCCTCGTTCGACAACTATGCAGAAGATATTACTAGGATCGCTAAGCGTCCAATTCTCGACGAGAACGATCCGTACCTGCTCCTTGACAAGTCAGATTATCTACATGCACCAAAGCGACAGCGAGCATCTAATAGTGTTGTTAAGCGTGGCAAGTTCTCCAACAAGTCGCGTTTCAACTACTCTAACGATGAGGCATACGATGCTCTCAAAGAAAACCATCAGCACAAAGTTCGAGCCACTTTGGGCAATGTCACAGTGGAGCATAGCATGCCTGCTCTCAGACTGCAGTGGCCATACTACAGAACTAAGCTTAGTGCCAAAGAAGCTCGTTCTTACCATCGACCTGCCCTTAAGTTCAACAAATTTATGAACAGCAACATCTATTTCAGCAAGCTCTTGACGGCACGCAAGAGTAAAACTATGAGACACCAAACAGCTCAAGAAGTTTTCAAAGCGTCCGAACACCTTACTCTTGCTGACAATTATGCTTCTGCAACTCTCTTCGAATACTGCGAGGAGCATCCCACTATTCTATCGAACTTTGGTATGGGAAATCGTGTCATCAACTATTACAGACGAAAGCACGCTGATGACGCCGAGCGTCCTCAGATAGAGGACAAGGTTGGTGAGCTTACTGTTCTACTTCCAGAGGATCAATCACCATTCTCAAAGTTCGGAATGGTGGATCCTGGAGAGACGGTTCGGGCTATTCACAATGCGATGTATCGAGCTCCGATCTACAAACACGAGACAAAGAATACAGATTTCCTAGCTATACGTAGTACCACTGGCGTCGGTGGTTCTAATTGGCATCTTCGCAATATCGATAATCTCTTTGTGGTTGGACAGCAGTTCCCCCTGACCGAAATCCCATTGCCAGGAGCAAGAAAGCACACCAATGCTGCCAAGAACCGCCTGAAGATGATTGCCTTTAGAAAAATAAAACATGACAAAGATGGAGCCCTCAAAATTGGAGATGTCACGTATCACATCCCATCATCCCAGGACTTACAAAATAGGCAGAAACTGAAGGATTTCCTACAGTATGACAAGGTCAACAAAGTTTGGAGGATGCAAGCCGGTGATACCGTTCCGGATGAGTCTGTCATTCGTGCAATGATTAGTCCTGAAGAGCTGTGCATAATTGATGCTATGCAGGTCGGCGAGCAACATGTTGTTGACGCAGGTTTCGAGGTTGGCAAGGATGATTACAATGACGAAAATGAGACCAAGAAGACTAAGAGCATCGAGGAACGATTAGTACCTTGGGATACAACTCGTGCCTTCCTCGATGCTTCAAGTGGCAAGGCTATGCTTATGCTACACGGTGAAGGTGATCCAACGGGTTGTGGCCTAGGCATAAGTATGCTCAAGGTATCGATGAAGGGTGGTTATCAAGGTGACATCAAGGGTCCTAATGCAACCTCCGGAGCTGCAATTTCGGCTGCGGAGAAGAAAGCCAATGGTGGACATACCTACAACGTCAAAAGACAGGAAGAACTCTACAACAGTGCAATTCGTACCATCTGGGATAAGCAAAAAGCCAATCTCTCTGATCCTACCGAAATTGAAGCGACGGACATGGAACTTTACGATGACGAAGACGAAATCATGGAGGACAACATGGACAACCAAATTTCCAAGCCGACATCAGGGGTGTTTGATGATTCTGCTAGCCAGTTCAGCATGGGGGGCCATGTTCAAGCTGGCGAAATTGGTCGGATTGTACGCACGATCCATAATCAATTTGGCCAGCCCGAGGAAGTCGTTGAGCTTGTGACTGATCCACGAGTTTGGAAAGAATATTACAAGCGACGAATCACCATGGAGCAATCAAACACGAGGTAAGTGCAAACTATAGTTTGACGAGAACAAAGCTAAGTTATAATTACTAGTGTATACGACACCACACCCACAGGTATCGCAGAGATTGATAGGGCGGAAGCTGATCGGTAAGTTCCTTGGCTATAAACCCCCCGTGGATTGAAAGTATTAACAAGTTCCGTAGCATGAAGAAAGAGCTCGCTCGCCTTGAACGAAACAAGGATCGACGACTTGCTCGTGAGAAGGCCAAAGAACGACAATCGGGCGGCAAACATGCAGCAGCTGGTGATGGCGACGCTGGATCTCCATCATCAAACCCTCTGCCATCAACCGAGAGACCAACCGGCACGACTCGAAAGTGCGCAAACTGTGGACAAACTGGTCATATCAAGACCAATAAGAAGTATGTCAAACCTACCACGGCTGCAACTGTAAATCAGAGAGACCATCGGAAGACCCTTGCCAATGGCATACTCGATTGGTAGTCGTTCAAGGGCTTAGCAATTCGAGTAGTGCCTAGTAGCGCTATTCTTCCAATGATCGTTTGATTTTTGTTATCTACAGAGAAGCTTACTAACATATCAATTTCTAGGCTTTGTCCAATGCTGAATGGTACTATGCAACAGCCAGAAAATACACCTGCTCAAGGAGGGTTTGGTGCAGTTACCGCACCTTCCTTTGGTTAATATGCGATCGCCGGATATCACCCATCACCCTCAAAGATACATGTCTACAACCATATCGGCACTGTTACCATCTGCAACTGGCGTTGAACCCACACCTCAGCTATCTGCCATTCGTATCATCACTTACATCAGACGACACATTCAAGATTCTATAATCTCAACAAAAAAGAACTATGTACATTAGCGCATCATTTTCAGGCGTTCACTCTCAAAACTCGGCGTTTCTATGGGGACATCATCGTAAGAAAGGAAGGAATGCATGGATCGTCACACATCCAAGGAGTTTAGGAAGGCAAGGGAAGGACCTGGAAGGGTTCAACTTGTTAATTTGAGAATGAGCAGAATGAGCAGAATGGTCAGAATGAATTTGGAATTCTGTAAATAAAAGTAGAGCAAGGAGCTTTCTCTGTTGCCTCGATGACTTGGATCTAGGCCGCCTGCCTGCCCAGGTAAATATAAAGCCAGAAATAAATCATGTTTTGCATCAAGGTGCTTACATTCCTGCTTCTCTGATCCTTTCCAAGCATTTCCATAGTCGAGGAAAACTGGTAAAGGCAAGCAAGCAGGAGCCCCCCGTCTAAGAATATCTCCCGCGAGGTTATCCAGCGCTTGAGGCATCCAATTGACATCTACCCTTCTCCAAGAAGGTAATAGCAACAGAGCACCATACGCGTAGCTGACGCTGTCGCATCGTTGAAATAAGCTTTCTCCCTCGCCCATCTCCCCGGGCCCCCCGTCGATATTATAGTTTCCCACGGGGGAAAAGGGGGGGGGGGGGCGAGATTCCGAATTTAGAATACTCATCTACTTAGCCGTGTACCTTGCCTTGCCTTGCCTGACCTGCATATCTACCTGCTAACCGACCTACCTACCTATTTCTTCCATGTGCACGCTCCGCTTGTTTTTTGTTAGCAGGGGATTTAGTTTTATCGACACCTTTTCCTCTTCGAATACAGAATACATTTGGGCAGGGGGGAGGGCCGTTTGGTCCAATCGCGAGGGAGATGGAAAATGGGCATCTCAACATGCCTACCTACCTACCTACCTACTTACCTCCCTGTAGAACTCCTATCTTTCTTTTCTTTCCAAAATTAAAAATTATATATAAAAACCGACTGATTTATTTTTTCAAAGGCCGGGGCCATTTAATGAGATGCACGTCAGAAAAGGGGAAGGGGCCGGGGAGGAATAAATAAGCTTTTGGGGGTGATGAGAATAGAATATCTTCCGTAGAGGGAAGATCCGAAGGGGAGGGAAGGGAAGGGGGGAAGCGAGCCGTTGAGCGGCTTGTTGTTCTTCTTCTTCTTCTTCTTCTTCGCTTTTTTGTCAGTGTTGATTTGGAATATGTCAGTGCATGGATAGGTCAGGGTCGCGTATTGAATGAATGGGAAGGACGACGGGGCCAATGAGAGGATTTAGCAGGTGGTTGTTTTAAGGGGGGGAAAAGGGAAGTGGTTATTCTTGGGATCGTGGGCTTCGGACGTTTGGACTAGATGAGCAGATATTCCTTCCCTTTCCCATGCTAGGCAATGAGGTCTTTCGGTACTGTGGTAGGTAGCTTGGGGGGGGTGGAATGATGAGTGACGATGGGTGATGGGTGAGGCTGATCGTGACGTGACGTCGAAGAAGTGTCAAGCGAGGGTTTAAGCGCCCGTGGTGTGGTTTGATTGAAGCCTCTCACCACTTACTTACAGTACATGACCTATAAGTGTTTGGTGGTCGTGTCTGTTCACATGGGATGGACGCGAGTGCTGGTATGTCGGTTGTGTGTTTGTTTACCAGGTGTGATGCGGATAGATCTAAATCGAGCACTGCCCCGATCTTCATGCATATGTCGGTCTGGGTTGGAGGGTGTTGGTACCGGTGGCCTGGAAGTTACGTTGTAAGAACCATGCAGATAGATACGTACACGACGAGGGGTAGGGCGAAGAGGGGTTAGAGTGACTTCTTATTGTATTGAAATCGCAAGATTATAGGGAGCTTTTCAGAGGGATGAATTCCCGAGGAAAGAGAGCTGACAGGAGGAGGGTAATTGAATGAAACGGGAACGATTTCTGGAGAGAACCTGAGAACGACATATCAATTCTGAACTATGAACCTTGACTTGGTCTGATGTCGTCGAGCTCGAGCTGCCCTCTACCGTCATAAGGCTGAATAGCTCCCCACTGCAAGCACTGTACCATATCGCCCAACTTCCATGCCACCACATCGATATTGGTATTCATCTCGCGAAAGTCAACCGAACAAGTAATTACCGACGCCCGCTCATGTGCCTTGATTTGTTATAGAATTCTCCAACGTTGACTTGACTCCAATCAACTTCACAGATGTCACTTGTCAACAATTGATGGCTACCGGTGGTCGCACCAAAACGAAAGCTCGCCGTGCACCTGCACATGCAGATCGTCACAGGGATGGCTATTTATAGGTCTATTTTTAGGACATTGACAATATCTAGAGCCTCATCATAGACGAGGACAAATGGACATGCAATAGGAGGGATGTTTGCAGTGGTATTTCTCGCAATTGGCACGGCGCTTGTTTTCCACGAATAATTAGTGTGAGGAGACTTGAGAGTAAGACGGTGGGATGTCAGGGTTAATGTTGCGACATAAAGATATGTTGGATGTGATATTGGACCCTGGTACAGACAGGATTGCGACGTTGACATGGCTGGTCGTTGCACCAAAGACCGTTGGGTTCTGGAGAACGTCGGTGGTATTGGAACGAAAAGCACTTTCTGCTCTGTTGTGTTTGCAACTTTAGCTTTCCATGACCTGGAGAAGCATTAGCGAGCGCCAGAACGCTTTTCACGGTACTCGTCTAAATTGTCTTTCGTGGAGCTCATGTTTCACTCGACGTAGTTGGTAAAATAGTCGAACTGCTTCTACTGTAGATTTCCCGTTGATAGACAGTTCCCATGTAAGCCAACCAAACCCCAAATTACGGAAGGTGATTGCAGCCCCAAACCGCCGGGAAAGATCTAGAGAGCCGTCCTCTCAAGGTACATGCTCGTTCGTTTAGATACGTTTCGATGTCAACTACCAACTGCTACATCATACTCTGCATCTTCCCAGCAATGACGAGCCTCATACGTACATCACGAAACATTGATAATTAGCCAATTTTAGATTTTGGGTTTGGTGGATGTTGTATGGCTTCAGCTGGGTCCAAATGTAGAGCCAAAATCTACTAATTGAGTCTCGGGGGTCGTTCCTTTCATCTTGCCAGAGTGAGCATTGCAGAGGAGGAATGCCGATTCGCAACCGGGACGCGTGGTATCTGCATTTAGAGTGAAGTGTGATGGCGAGAATAGAATAATGAAACTTTGGTATGTCCCGAATACAGGATAGGCGGACCCAAGGAAAAGTAGAAGATTCAGATGAGCACCAGGGGCGTGTTGCAGGGGAGCAGATGTTTTGCGGGTGAAGAACGTGAAAGATTGGAGGGGATCTTTGACGTCTGGTGTTGGGCCTGACAGCCCAGGCATGTACACGGAAGGGAAAAGGCCAGTAATATCGCTGGATGCGGGTGATATTTGCTGTCGTTTCTTCGTGCAGATAAACGACCCTAATTAGGACTATTTTAGGAGCATTTCTTGCGTCCAGCCCCTGTCGCTGGCCATGCGGGATCAGGCTTGGAGGAATGTCAGCCAGCCGGGGGGGGTTATCTTGGCGGACCAACCAGCGCGGGCATATGTCGATTGCTGACCCCACCACCACTAGGGCCAGCGCTTACGAGATCGAAGCTCGAGTCCACCTGTAGCCGCAACGGGTGTGCTAGCCGAGGGATTAGTCTATCTCTGGGTTAGTCTGCCTGCTGCTTTGGTTGGGCGGACAAGGGTATGCCAGATGCACGCGATCCTTTGTGTGCCGGGCACTGGCCTGTAACTCACGTGACTCTCTGTCCTATATTCTTCCGCCGTGGCCTGATCCCTTTTTTTCTCCTGGTAAAAGCAGCACTGTCCGCCCCTCCCCTCAATTGGCCCTGGTTCACCACTCATCTCACTCTGTCCGCCGTACTCAACTCACTCACCCTCTCTCTCTCTCCCCCTGTACAGTCAGAAAAGGGACCCTCGTGCTGGGCGGGCTTGCAGTCAGTCAGACAACCCTACACCCTACACTCTCCACCCTCCACCACCATCCTCCCA
>Ga0247807_10000247_pt1 | contig 36024 bp, 27 predicted proteins | sample UWRJL074202C1_FD_179931 | JGI IMG/M metagenome (GOLD analysis project Ga0247807, IMG submission 179931) | Plant litter microbial communities from Arlington Agricultural Research Station in Wisconsin, United States - UWRJ-L074-202C-1 | ecosystem: Environmental > Terrestrial > Plant litter >...
CGAGGCCATGACGAGCGACTACGTGCTGAGCGAGCCCGAGCTGCTGCCCGAGCGGGAGAGCAGGCTGGTGGAGATCAGATCCATCGGGCTCACGGATGACTTTGCAGGCTGCCCGAAGGAGTGGGTCGAGAAAATGCACGAGCATCTGCAGGAGAAGTACGGCGGGGTGGGCGAGTACTGCAAGAGCATTGGGTTCGCAGAGGAGGAACAGGCCGAGCTTATCAAGCTGCTGAAAGCATGAGGCTGCTTGATATGTAGATATTAGATCACGGAATATAACTACTAGCTAGATATGAGGTCGCTCGGAATAGGCTCTCAAAATATAGCATTATAGAAGAGGAGGAAGTTTATCAATATATCAACTTGGTATCCCGCAAGCAGTTAGATATTCTGATAGAGAGCATGTATAGTATTTGGATTTCGTGCCCTGGAATAGTAAACGCTTTTCTGACCTCTTAACTTTCCGCTATTGGATATTTGATGCGGTACCTATCAATTGGAAAAAATTCTGAGTCTGCTCATAGTTTTAAGTCGCAAATAGCGAGCGAGGACTGGTTGTTAAAATAAAAGGGGCTTAGGCGAGCCAAGGTCCAATTCTGCTGGATGCTACTAACCTACCTACCTACTTATCTGTATCTTACCTCGATTAGCATTTATCATGATCACAGTCACAGCAAAGCAAAGTAAAGTAAAAGAACTAAATATCCCATATAAACCCATATAATCATTAATAGTATACAAGCCACCGTAGCAGCGAACATAAACTCCTTTCTATGCACACATGTATCGCATTTTCTTCAGCCTGTTCGTTATCCGCATCCCGACCACACTCCAATTAACGAAACCAAAGGACGTAGGTAAGCAAATGTCCCTATCCAATCATGACACATAATTATACAGCTCGTATTGAGGCTTGTAAGGTTCAACTGATCAACTAGACTTTAGACTTTGGCTTAAGCCTGATTTGCCCGGCCCTAGTTGTTTCTTTAAACTGCGTAACTCATCTTCAAGTCGTCGGCGCTCTACTTGTTCAGCCTGTTGATCATGTTAGTTTGAAACCACATATTCGAGTGAAAATAACACATACCCTCAAAACCTTCGCATTCTCAGCTCGTGTATTTCTCATCATCTTCTTGAATTCATCCTTCAACACCGTCGTGCTAGTCATTCCAACCCCAGATGGTGGACCTTCCATACCACCGGGACTTCGCATGCCTAGCCATCTGACCTTTTCATCGCTGAGTTCGGCGTCGAGCTTCTCTCGTTGATCGCGTAGCTTGTCGATGGTCTCCTCTAGCCTCTCGCGCTCTTTCTCCCACTCGATGCTCGCTTTGGTCATCTCTTCGTACTCCTCGATCGTCTCGGCTAGCTCTTTCTTCAGCGTCTTCATCCGCTCGTCTGACTCCTTAGAACCTTCACCAGCAGATGCCGAAGAAGCTTTCAACGCTGTAATCTCGGCGGCAAGAGAGGCGTTGTTCCGAGTGAGATTGTCGATTTCTCTCGCTATAGCAGGATTGGCTGCTACTTCGGCGGCACGTTGAGCTCGAGATCCATAAGCGCCATCTAGTTCTGCGCGAGCTATTGTGACTTCGGTTTGGAGCTCAGCAAGCTTCATATTCATGCTCTCCATTTCTCGTTCCTTCTCTTCAATAGCCGCCTCCTTTCCAGCTAACACCTCCTCCGCCTTACTTCGCTCAGCAGTGGCGACTTCAAGTTTGGCAAGCAGATCTGCTATCTTTGATTCTGAATCTGACAATTGGTGGACGATTTCTGCTTTGGAAATGGAATGGTCGTCTCTGAGCTCCTCGAGTTCCTCTTCTAATTTCATGATAGTCTGGTCTCTTTGATCAAGCTCATCATGTGCAGCCTGAATAGCGGAGGATTCGTCAATTGAGCGCTTCTGCTCAGACAGAAGCTGTTTCTGGCGGGCTTCATCGAGTTGCTCCATGACTTCGCTAAGTTGCTCTCGCACTCTGTCAGAGTCGGCTTCTGTCCGAACGAGCAAGGCCTGTACTCTGTCAAGCTCTTCTTTCTTTTGACCTAACTCAGCATCCTTAGTAGCGTCCGATTTGTTGTTGAGTTCTCGTTGCTGTTTGATCTGTATTTGCAGGACCTTCTTTTGGTCCTTGAGCTTCGTGGCTTGGCCATATAGCCACTGCACCTTCTTTGAGAAAGATTGTAGAGAGAATGGCTCGGCGGGGTCGCCGGCTTCATCATCTGACATATCATCCTCATCGTCAGGAAGGCCGTTAGCGGATCTTGTAAGTCTCCGCTCTTGTTTCTTCTTTCGAATCTCTCCGTATCCAGATTGGATGATATCCCAAAGACCCATGAGTATTGTTTGCATCTGCTCAACATTGTCGTGGAATCCTTTAGTTGTCTTATTCTCATTGGCGCGTGCGAACTCCGTTTCGATCGCGCCAACACTATCCTGGAAGTAAAGAAGTTGGTTTTGCGTACCACTGCCCGTAAGTTCAGGTAATTCAGGACGGTTGGGATCAAATGGCAACAAAATCTCGCGGATCTCGCGATTCATGTCTTCAATCGTCTCCTCCATGGCAGCATCGGATTCTTCTTGCCTCCTATTCGCCTCCTCCAACTTCCTACTGAAATCTTCATGACTCATCGACAATTCATCCTGCTTCTGTAAGAGTTCTTGTTGATAACTAGATAACCGGCTGTGTTCTTCGTCAAGAGCATTGATACCCATTTCCATGAAACCTAAATACTTCACAAGTCCCTCGCCTGCTTGGCCCTGCGAGCTCGTACTGGCTTCTGGCAGATCGAGACTTTCTTCTCGATCAGGATTCGCTTTGATAATGACATTTCTCAACTTGAAATTAAGCTCCTCTAGTTTGCGCTCAGTTTGCGCAATCATCTGCATCTGCTCCCGACCATGGGCTTTAGGTGGCGGTGATCTAGGCGGTGGCTCAAAGCTATTCCTCTTATTGTAATCGCCAAACGTATCTAGTCGCTCCGCGTCTCTATATAAACTCCGGTCATCGAATAAATCGCCGTCCACGAGTGGTTCTACACTGTTTCTGGAATTGTGATATGTGTACATACTCTCCGGGCTGCCAGGTATCCTAGGCTGCTGGGAACCCTGACCTTTTGACACTGTCTTTGGGCCTTTATGTGTCATTTGTAAAACCCCGGCTGTATGTTTCAGCAATCTGCTTTGCGGCTCTATGAGTCTCTTCTCTAGGGACCAAAGTTCCATAGCCAATTCCTCACATCTCTCCTCGCTTCTTATCCGTTCTATATCCGCCTCCTTGACCGATTCGCTTCTGTGGTGTGGTATAATCGACCGTCTTCTGCCCTCTTTCTTATCAGCAGGATTATACAGCTTGGACATTGAGATCGCGGCGTCTCGATATTTAGACTGAATGGCAAGATTCTGTCGAGTTTGTTCGATCCGTTGTGTGAGTAACTGGCACTGCTTCTTGAGATCGTCGACTTCCTCTGGGGCTAGGATTTCGTATTCCTCACTATCACCCAAAGCAGTCTCGACGAGAAGGTGGACCTGGATGGGATCGCTGACACTGAGCAACATGGAGCTTTGCGGCCGTTTGGTATTTAACTGTAGTCACATTAGCCTCGTTCCCAGCAAAGTCCAGACATGTTACCTACGGGATTATACCGCGCCTTCTCTCCAGGGAAACCATTTATGATGTCGTCCCGATACCCTTCTAGCAAGGTGCGTCCATTCACACCATCCACCTGCCTCCCAGTTTGCGCCGGACCGCCATTCAGCCTAGGGCTCTCCATCCTCGAACTCGCGCCCATTTGCGGGCTTTGCTGGTATGAATTGACCTGGCCCCCTAACGGTCCTCCAAACTGTGTCCTGTTCCCGTACTCCCCATCCATCGCGCCCGGCCGCGCAGGCAACGCCTTTCCATTCATCGTGTCCCGATGATTCGACCTCTACCCAGCCAAAACAGAACAAATCGCTTCGTAAATCCCGTGTCGTTTCGTGTTTGAACTATTGCATCGCGAGCTTTCTCCCCCTTTTCTGAATCTTGTAGCAAAGGCGAAAAGAAAGCACGATCCCCTCCCCTCTCAAGAAAAATACCCTCGTTTGTGAATTTCTCCAAGAAAAGCAATTCGCTTTTTCCTCCCTGTCCGCTGGTCCCGCTAGGTACGTTCAAAATAACGATCTGCCAGATCAACGTTCGCCCTGATTGCGCTTTCCACTTTTCCTTTCACCACCCCCTGTCTTCGTTCCACCTGCGTTTCTGCTTGTCCGCCTTTCGCTCGCTGACTTCACCTCTCCGTTATTCATTCGCAGCTCGTTTTACGCACAATCGTACAAGAGCTTGAAACACGCGTAGAAAATACAGAAAACGGTCAATTAAAGGTGCAAATTTCTAGTTTATGGTATTGTGCACGTATAAGGGGTCCCGCGGCCAATTTAAAGTTCCGCAGCTTCTAAGTAGGAAGCGTTGTGGTGGTGTGGCGTCAAAGGGGTGAGGCGGTGCAGCTGCCGTGGGAGATTCCCATTGGGACGTGACCTGCTTCACGTATGGCGTCGGTGTTATATATTTTTGTTTCTTGGGCTCTCAGCCTGGTCTCAGCTTGGGCTTGGGGCTTGCTTTGTGTCATTCACAACATCTCTTAAGTAGAGAGGCTGTGTTACTTCACATACGGTGGAATTTGAACCTGATAAGTGCTATACCAGATTCCAGGTACTCTGCCGAGCATTATTCAAGATTGAGGCTTTCTGTGCCTCTGGAGAGATGCTTTCTTTCAATGTCACGGTTTCAGCTGTTAGTATGAAGGCATTCTCCTAGTTGTCAATTTGCAGAACTAAGATTAGAACAAAGGCTAACTTGACAATATCAACGAGGCTTTGGTATTTTTTATCTCAATACATAAAGTCCCATGCAAGAGAAGAGTTCGGGCTTGCCCAAAAAGAATACAAACTCTATATGGTTTGTCCTAAGATCATGCTCCAGCCGCTAAATCGCTTCACGAACCGTGGATTGTAAACTCCCATCTCATGAATACAAGTACTAGAAATTTCAAGCTTTAAACCATTGTCTATTTGCGTCGCTTCATTGGTATCGTTGAAAAGGTCGTTCGTGATTTCCTAAATTTCTGAATGTTGCCCTTGAATATAATTCCGCCTGATCGTTATCTTTGGTTTTGTCTCAGCGCTTGAACATGTAATGTCCGTACATGCCTCCAACTTCAGCTCTCACCACAGGAACCTTTCTCATCCCCCAGTAATTGGCTCCCCATTTCCAACCTCTTGCACCAGAGTCGGCTTTCTCGTTTCCGTTTTTGAAGTCACGAACTAGCCAGTGTCGTCTTCCAGCCTCCATCAAACACCATGGATCCTTGTAAGCTCCAACGCGTTTCATTACCCCTGGGCTCTTCTTCAGTCTTGTATCGACGTCATCTCTCAATTCGATCACTTCAAGCGGGCTTGTGATGTTTGTGAGAAGAGGACAAGAAGTGCCAAAGAGGGTGCTAAGATCTAGTGCGACGGGAGATAGATCGGAAGCGTCGATATAACGTAGTTGGTGTGGAACCCAGCTCATTTGCTCTTCCACTTTGGCGTTTTGGTCTGGCACAAACAAACGAATGATATCCGAAAGTTCGAGCCGACGCCCAAGTCCTAGTTCCTCTAGGTACTTGGTAAGAGGCAAGAGTAGCGGAATGTGGGAACTATCCATGACGCTACCCTTCATGTTTAAGGAGCGAAGAGACGATGGAAGAGCGGGCAATAAGGCAGTGATATCGTCACTGCTTAAAATCTCGGAAGACTTGGCATCCATTCCGAGGTTAAGATAGACAAGTGTTTTAGCTGCTGGGTGATTGATGAGGAAATCAACAACAGAAGAGCCACTGAGTGCAGAGCATTTGCTCAAATTAAGATGAGTGAGGCGCGCAGTGATGGGAATAGAATGAAGTGCTGCATCCGTGATGCGAGTGTGTGAGACGTCGAGATGTGTGAGTTTTGGTAGGCGAGGGAGAAGAATGTTGTAAGTCGATGCGGGTAAAATAGTACACTCGTGGAGACTAAGCCGTGTGATAGGGAGAGCGGCGGGTAGGGGAGATGGCTCTGCTTCGATGACCTCTAGAAATGAAGCCTTGAACTTGCTCGAAGAGCATGCACAAAAGTCAAGTGCATTGAGCTTGGGCAGGTCACATAGGAGCTTTCGGATTACTTTTGTATCCAAGTCATCATCAATGTGCTCTTGGGCCAGGAATTCTCGGAGATTGGGTGTCAGATCTAAACACTTCAGGAGGGTAGACGGAATCAAGTTCAAAGTCTCCTGTCGCTCGCGCATAGTGACTCCTGCGCCGCGCGGGTTAAAGTGGCAGAAATCGAGTCGTCGGACGGTCGTGCCAAGCGATGGGTACTCTGTGATATGAGCTAGAAATTTGGCAAAGATCCGCGAGTGAGGAATGGTGATATGACTGTAGAGCGTTGCCAGGGTTGCGGAATGAACAGCATGTGATGTGAGAAGTAAAGACATGAGGTCAACGTTTCTCGCCGTGAACCCATTTGGGGGGATATCAGTAGCTAGCTGATCAATGATATTGCCTGATTAAGTCAGTAAATGCGAATCTTGTTGTGAAAATCGAACTTGTAAGGAAAGGTTGCACCAGGTCTTGTTAATTCCACAATGGCTATATTTTAACGCCACCAAGACCTGACATAACTCTTTCTGGGCCATTTAAAGAAGGGAACGTAGTCTTACCCAGTAATTCCGTTGGTAATTTCTCGAACGGGCTTTGACTAGCGGGATAGCATCCACGATCTTGCTTCACTTCCGGAGTCGTCACGTCCAAGTCCATCCGATCGATCTTTGCGGTGTCCTTTGAATACCAGTCATAACCCATCGCCAACTTTCGTAAGTCGCCAGAGCTCCGGCTGGCAACCTTGCCGCCGATACTGATGCTCTTCCATCCTCGAAAGCCAGCGCAGGGACAAATGAAGTCGGATACGTGACCGTTGGGATGGAGCATGGGGGGTAGCTCCGTGGCCTTGGGCAATACCTTCTCGGGAGGAGTTCTTATGCCTGTGGAAGACCCGTCGTCCGAAATGGCCTCCTCTGATCCGTTCAAGTCAAACTCGTGACGGAGGTACGAGGATACTTTCGAGTCGGTGAATGACTGTGCAACACCCGAGTTGCTTTCCTTGATACTGGAGAAACTAGTACGATCGATGCGATCCGACGTTGGGATGGCGGCAGGATACTTCTTGGTATATTTATTACCCATCTCCTGCTCAGAACTGTTCCGAGAAGAAGAGACTGGCCGCAACGGCACCGTGGTTGGAGAAAGTGCCATTTAGTCGGTTTGTGGGGATTTTAATCTTCCAAAAGTCACCGTTGGCCCCTACGACTTTATGCTGCTATTAAAGCTCAAAGCGCCGCACCAGACTAAGGCGCGGTAAGATCCCAAACGTAACGTGAAGCACGCGATGTTCGCGTCAATCAAAGCAATAGGAAACTTTTAGTCAAGCACCACCTTAACTTAGTCAAGGAAACGCACGGCGGACGCTGTGATTGCGGGGAAAGAGGGGATCGTGAAATTAATGAATAATGGAGTTAACCGAAAGCGGATAATTTAGATGCGGCGCAGAGAGATCCTAATGATAGAGTTTAAGTTCGAGAAGGGAATGGGTTGAGGAGCGAGTGCGATGGTCGTGCAGTTGTCACCGGGGGAGCGAGGCTGAAGAGGCGAACTGGTGCAAACTGATTTTCCTAGTGGCCGGGCTAGTATCATATCACAGATCGCCAAACCCTGTGCAGTCTGATTTCTGACCGACGACGATATGCGATGATTTAAAATGGATGGGATGATCAGTCAGACACTGAAGATACCAGGCAGAAGAACGATAGGTGTTTTCTGAGCTGCCGGATTACCTTGGTTGTCGCAGGTACGGGGGCAATATCAATGTTGCCTTGGTGGCCGATGTCGTTCTTTGTACTGCACTCACAACACGCCTGTACCGGACCCTAGACTTCTTTGTTTGCGGCAAAGAAAAACAAAAGTAAAGAAAAAGGGGGACAAGGCGAGAATGAAGGGCCCAGCTTGGCCTTTCTTCGCCCCAGCTGATCTTGGATCCCGACTGGCTTTGGCTTTTCCACAGATCTTGCTCCTGGACCCCGTCCCCGTCGACCTCTCTCGGTATTTCTAGTGCACAGGTAGGGGGTTTACGCGAAGATCCGTCTGTACCTGGCTCTTTTTCTCTCTTTTTTCCACACCGTCGACTCTTGTGCTGCTCCGTGTTCTCTTTTTTTTCACCCAACAAGCATCACTTGGTCCCCGAGAAGCCTCTGGTACCCAGCACTAAGCGTGTTCTTGTTTGTCAGAGTTAGCACTACCACGCCTCGTGATCACGAATCGCACCAAAGACCGGTTACCAGGGGAAGCATAGACTGGCGGGCAAAGAGTGAATTGTGGTGTCAGGAATTGGAGGTGTGAGGTAATGGCCCGCTTGGCAGCTAAAGACCGCCGCAAACCAAAGGTCAGGCTGGTCACATGAGTCGTTGAATACGCTTACACGCTAACAGAGCTAAGCGGTTGCGGCTAAGGGGAAATGTTGTGCCTTAGGTAAGCGGGTAACAACGCTCTCTACAAGACCACATCGTCTAAGTTTCTCGGGGTCTCCTACGAGTAACATGGTCCTCTTTCCTCCACCATTACCTGGCTATGTGCATAGTGGTACACCCTCTTGGATGCATTTCGTGTTGCCTTTTCCTAATAAGTTCATTTGAATTTTTACTGGAAAAACTAAATCATGGTGGAACATTCCATCCGGAACGCTAGCTGTGCTAATGACTGTACCCCGACTTCTCCACGCGGGAACCTAGCTGTACCAACGCAAACCCAGCGCCTCGGTAGGCCTAAATAAGTCGTATAGAAATAAGGAAGAGCCTAAGAAGATCACTAGTGCCCAGTAGTACCGGAAAATACAACTAGACGGCATAGGCAAGTGCATAGCTGGTACTGTTAATCATGCTTCATCTGAACCATCAGTAGGAAACTAGCCAATAAAGCATAAGCCCCCAAGATAGCTTCGGGGATGATAATAGCGGTTTCAAGTCACTACAGATATGCCTTCAATCCTGCGATTCTTTGAAGCATATTGCGCGTCAATTGACGAACAAGTCATCAAGATGGCGTTACAGCGCACTAAGAGCTTACGAATAGGTTGTGGGATGAGGTTGTTTCGGTTAATTTGATGGTGCATGACTAACCACTGTTAATATCTGCCTATTGAACTACAACTTCATATGTTTTACTCGTCAATCAAGAAGCTCTTGATATGCAACAGTGGAAATTTAGCCCAGGAAATCAGGGATGTCGGAAATCTATATTAAATTCTTACCGGAGTAATACGCATATAGCACATCGGTACGTCAACTGAGGCTCCCATTGCTTTCCATCGTAGTACACAGTTTGAAGTACGCCTCTCGACTCGATTGTGATCGTGCAAGTGAAGGAACCAAACGGCCCTGTATACCAATTACCAACCACTATAACCAACCGCCTTGCCAAACATCCTTCCCAGACCTAAAGTACTAGATGCTCAGTCACTATACGAAGGAGCCATGTTCACTCAACCCCGGCCACGGTGAGCATTGGTGGCGGATCCCCCGTTTGTTCCGTCAGGGCCGCTAGTTCTGACGCATTCAAATCCGGGGAAGCGAGCAGCAGAGCGCATGTGGCCCTGCTGGTGGATGTGATAGGGAATACGACGTTGACGATATTTGTCTTCATCTATCATGTTGGACAGCATGTCTTGGCCCGTAAGTGATGCGTTGTGTCATGCTGCATATCTCCGCGGGACAAGAGCGAGCCCACGTGAAGGAACCTTGTTGTGCAAACACCGCTGTGCCAACACCCAACAACATACCGACAGCTTCACTTTCTTTACTTTTTGCCATTGTTATGTATGGGGAGGTTGGTGGATGGCTGTGAGGTTGCCCAAGTGTGCGTAGCCACTTGATCAAAAAAGCAAAAGTATGGCTTGAAATTTCGGGCGAGCGCCTTGAAATTTACGAATTTTTCTACAAGGCTGTCGTCCAGTGACTCAGACGTTTACAATATCGAGGCTGAAGTAGTCTTTTGCTCCTTTGCAATTGTTTCTGCCGGACTTATGAAGCCTTTCTTTCCGGGCCCATCTATTTAAGCAACATGGGAAATAGTAAATTTGAGTAAGTAAAGATGTGGAGAGTTGCAGGTCAACTAATTTCCCTCACTTATTCTTGTAACGTTTGATTGTCTCAACTGCTTGTTTTCTCCGCCACACATCACTTCGCGTCACTGGATGTGGATGAACTAAGATGCCAATTATGTGTCTGATTTCGCTACTGAGTAATTCTACTCAAACAAGGCTATTCCTGCTAGTTTCACTCTAGAAAAAGCCTCTATCTACCAACTAATTCGATATAGAGAAGCTTGAGGTGGTTTTCTGCGTACCCCTAGGAACTTACCTATCACTACACCACCATCTTGCCCTAACTGAAACATATCCATAATTTACTGGCTAAGATATTCGAAACTAGACCAACCAGGCTGTCAATCAAGACCGTCTAGAGATGCGATTGCCTGTTTTATATTAGACCAATAGCATAAATAAGCCATAGCACCTACATCATCGGAAGATTCTTCCTCTCCCGCATGCTGGGGGAAGTCCAACTCATATAGACTGAACTCCAATTCAAGCAGTGCTCTCATTCTTTCCAACATCTCTACCTGTGTCTGTAGAGGAGATAACCCTAATGGTTGCATAGAAGGTGGCATCACTGCCCTCAAGATTATCAGATGCATCGTCAGCTCGATCACCTGAACCTCAGGCGGCAAGCAGAGCATAAGGTGGAGTGCGAAAAGAGCATGGTCGATTGAGGACTCCGAGAGCCCAAGTGCATCAGAGGCGATTCTCGACCTCGCGAGTCCCGCTATAATGTAGTAGATGCAGGTCTCGACGATGATAAGTGCGACGAGCTTTTTCCAGCCCTCGTAACTGAAGATGAAGGTGAAGACGGGGGCGGGTAGCCCGAGCATTCTCGCGAATCTTTAGCCACTGGGTTTTCTGAAGGTATCGACAACCTAGAAATTTGTAGAGTGATGTTTCTTGGGTTGGTAGTATCAGGTAGCGAGCGTCAATACCGAGTCTATGAGATATGCTGTGGTATGCTAAGCGTAAAGGTATTATGGTCGAGGTGAGTATCCAAAGATGAACCTATGATGGACCATCAAGATAAAAGAAAATATTTGGAATTGGCAGTGTCATTTGTTCTGGGATTAAAGGAAAGCAGGACCATATGTGAAAGTATTAATGCGCAAGATAGTGATGAGGAAAGAACATTTGTAGTATGAGACTTGCACTGGCCATCAAAATTGTAAGTGCAAGCACGATTGATCTAATGTATTTCTCACATCTTACATCTTTGCTGGTTGTGGAGTCACCAAGAGACAGAGATATTATATCTTCTCTACGCACATTCCCCAAGATCAGATTTCTGAAACTGGTGGCAGTAGAATATGAGGACTTATATCAGCGAATGGCTAGTAGCTAATTTTTCAAAAAAAGAGTGTCCTATAGAAACAACCAGAAGCAAAATGTGCCTTGGACCAACCCCTAATCATCAAAACCATCACAATTTCAACTCACGAACACTTCACTCCTGGGGATTGACTACTGGTTTCCCTCTGATCTTCCCATCCAACATCCCATCCGCCGCCTCCTGCAGTGCATTCAGTCCTCCTTTGACCTTAGTAATCGGCGTAGGCTCAATACTTCCATCCTGGATCACCTTCCCAAGATACTCACCATACCACCACTTGGCGAACTTCTCAAACTTGTCACCCTCCTTGAGCGTCACATTACCAAAGAACTCGTAGATCCGCTCAACGTTCTCCGGAAGCTGGACCTCGCCGCCCATGGTTGATGCGAATGTGCCACCGCTGGGCTGGAGCAAGGTAGCGAGTGCCTGTTGCGAAGCTGGGTCGCCGGAGGTGCTATAGAGGTATTTGAACGGACCGAGAGCACGTAGATCGTCGAGCACAGTTGGCGACTTGTAGTCTAGAACTTCAGATGCTCCGAGGCTCTTTAAATGCTCGAAACCTCGAGGAGATGCTGTTGCGATAACTGTACTAGTTTAGCTTCTGCATTTTGTATCATAATGAGATAGCGATTACCTTTATATCCCACCGACTTTGCATACTGGACGGCATATCCACCAACACTACCACCCGCGCCTGTAAATCGGTTAGTAAAGTCTTAAGTGCTTTAACCAAGTTAACTGCTTTGAAGATATTTGAAGATTAATGCCTTATATGACCAAAATTTCATTCACAATAAGACTCAATAAGCAAGCAAGAAAAAAAAAGTATCTCAGCTGGGCTCAAGTACAAAATGTAGGAAGTAGCACAAAATTCAAACTTAGAAATTTACATACCCCAGATCAGTACCTTTTCCTCTCCAGCCGACGAAGATGCTTGTCCAGGCAATTCCATCCCTAGGTAAACATGTAAAGCACCTACGGCCGTCTGCAATGGAAATGGAAGTGCAACGGCTTGATCAAAAGGCGCATCGCCAATCTAACTCACAACTATTAGCACGACCTCCTTTTATTGAGAAACAGCTAAGCAACATTACCTTAGCACTAAACCCCTCCCTTCCCACGACAAATTTCTGCCATCCCCCGTACCTGACGTCTCGCTTCTTGTAAATCGGCGTATCACTCACAACCCGATCGCCAACCTTCAAGTTTTGAACCTTGTCACCTACGGCTACGACTTTGCCAGCGAGCGTACCTCCCAAGATGAACGGGTAGGGGACGTTGATGTAGGCATCGTGACGGATCTTGGTGTCCAAAGGTTGGACAGCAATTGCATGGTTCTGGAGTTGAAATTGAGTTACTCTGTTTTTACTATACTGTGCAAGGAGACAATGAGGAGTGGGTACATACCTCAATCAAAATTTCATCATCGTGTACTTCATAATATTCAGCTTCCTCGATCTGCAGATCCTCCTTAGGTCCTCTAGTCCATGCCGCGACGTTAGACATATTTACTGTCAATAAACAATTCAAAAGTAAGCGTTGGTTGAGAACTCGAAGTTGATTATCTTTAGTTAGACCGACGATTATTTAAATGACAAAAACAAGGATTCAGATATCTTTGATATAGTAGGGAAACCTGTGAAAGAAGTCCAGACGCCTCTTATAAACCCCTTCTCCTCCGCGCGCGTCACAGCCCCTCCCCCTACCAAAAGCAGCAAATGCACAAAACGCGCACCCACAATTACAAACTCGAGATTAACATATCCTTGGTCAGATCTTGCGCTTCTTTACCAATCCGTTTCTGACGCTGGTTGTTCTGAAGTAACATGCAGGAACATGAGTAAGCATCTTAGCTTCACTTTTGAAATCAGTGAAACCGGCGGCTGGTGACGAGACGGGGCTCCACAGATTATACCTCCGTCATGTCTGGAGGGTGACTAAGATTTAATAACGTGTAGCGCACTGCGGGGAGTAACCAAGTCGATAAATTTATAATCGGAGCTTTGAAGGAAGCATGTTGTCAATCAAAAATTCGATATCAATGTCTTCTTCTAGTGGCTAGATCACATGTCTACTTAGGGTTGCTTGTTATCTATGAGTGTTAGATTAATGCGAGATATGTTGAAGTACTATCAACAATAGAAGACTATCTTCAGAAAGATTAACCGATCACCATTACCAGGTTCTAAATGAATGGTACTCTCAGATGTTCCTCACAGGACGAAAAGCGGAATGCAAGAGCGATCAGACGTGTGAATCTTGTATATTACATTTTCTATCAACTCTGACAAAATGTAGTCCTTCCGTCAAAGCGTGAAAGCTTAGTGAATAAAAGTTACAGACGGTACCATACGCCCTAGCCCCCTAGCCCCTAGCCATAGCCCACGCTAGTAAAAGCAACAAACAAATAACTTTTGGTGGTATTCCCATCCTAAACGCCGCCGACCCATAAATTATCCCCATCTAGAGAAATCTAGTGTATCCACAATTCCTTCTTCCTGAACACCTGATCCAACCTCCGTTTCTGCTGTAGAAAGAACAGATGATCGTTGCGAGCCTCCATCGCTAGGATTAATAAGAAAATTTGCAACCGAAGAACGTCGAAGGCCATTGAGACTTTCACGAACTGTTCGTGTATCGTAAGACGCAGGAGTAGGAACTGCGGTGGGCGAGTTTGGGTTGGAAGTAGAACTCTTGGGACCATACTTTTCCCGGAGCTTATTGATCTCCCGCAGTCTATTTCGCCATGATGATATGTGCTCGCCTCCCTCGCGGTTGTACCAGACTAAAGAGAACACCGAGGCGTTCAATGCAAGCAAGCGGATAAATCCAGGTAAAGCAGCTAAACTAACAATTTTGACCTCCGAAGCTGGGGATATCTCTGGGAAACCCGGCCTACTCATTACTTGTACTTTGTAGAATGCATTTTCCATGTGTGATTCTGACCGTTGTCGTGTAGCAACGAAAGATGCTCTTGATTCAGGGGTAATGACGATGTTGACATAGTTGAACTCTGATGGGAAAGTGTCAAACTGGAATGGCAGACCCGAATTATTGAATATGATATTAACGAAGTCATTTCCAATATGACTCTTTTTCTTGATGCATTGAGGGTCACGCTCAAGATCCGTAGGCATTTGCGTTGTGACATGGAACACTATCTCAGTCACACGATCTCTCCAGCAGAAGGCATATTCTCCATCGGAGTTGTCTTTTCGATCTAATCCCTGGGTGTTGAAATTGGCTCCCTTTAGCTTTGTGAGGGTTCCCAGACAAGACAGAAAATGAGTATAGTCGCTACTGCCCATGACATTGGAGAGGATATCAACCTCTCGAGTTTGATTCTCACCCATGTAAATGACACCAACCTTGTGGCCATCAACAGTGAAATTGCGATCGATCGATGCTATTGCCCTTTTCATTGTCATATCATCTGGTAGTGGGATTGGGCGTGAGGATTCGCTTGTTTGGGGCGTAGAAGCAGCTAGCTGTAGAAGAAGATGGCTTGGAAGGACAACATTACTGTCGGTCCCAGAGTCTGCCGCTATTTGACTTTGATGCGGTGGAGGGCGTGTAAACTTCTCGCGAATTATATAACAAGAAGTACCCGATGGCTGGCGCTTGGTAATTTGGGCCCATCCTCCACGTGTTGCCTGTTCTATAGTAACAACGCTTTGTCCGACTATCCATCGTTTCTTTAAAATTTCACCGAATTGCTCTTCGGTGAACGTAGGGTCAGCAGCAGATTCGTCCACATCAGCATAGGCGACCCTTTGCATAAAGTCCAGGGTGACCTGCGCATGTTCTTCGATTTTCTCTTTGCCATTACCATCCATCGATATGAGGTTCTTCGTGATCCAGCTTACTTGGCCAGCCCGGTCTGTCAATTTTAGAGACAAAAACCAGAAGATAATAACGTGGTATGCGAGAGCGTGGACGTATTGTGGTAAGTCATCCGATGCATTTGGTTGAAAGTTACTCTCAGCCATATTGCTTTCCATTAGATTCTGAGGGTTATCTCCTGATAATCCAGAGCTCCTAGCATGGCTCGTACTGTGGCGAGTCAAAGAATCTTTGCTGACTGGCTGATCGCGTACATACTGCAAGTAGCGAAAGCACATCATGAAGATTGTTCGGTATTCATCTTCTCGAAAGTTCACATACAGATTTGGCAATCTAGCAAGACATGCCAGGAACTCGAGAATATGTACAGCGACGTGTGACTGAGTTATGATTGTTGACATCTTTTGTAGAATAGTTACAAGCGACTTGCTAGTTGATGCCGGGAGCTCATGACAACAGATTGAGATGGCATGAATGCAACATTTTGCAGCTCGATCCGCTCCGACACCAATTAGGAAAATTCGGACCAACTCATCTTCTTCCGGCTTCGTGAAGTCATCGTGGTAACTAATAATCATTGTTAAAATCTGGAAGAGGCATATTGCTACATCCACTTTGCGAAGACCAGACGATATAGGGGGCTCATAGTAGCTACTGTTCTTTATCTGTTCGCACAGCGTATCTCTAAGTAGCTTGATCTGTACAGTCGCAGATTTGAAAAGTGCTTTGTTAGACAACTGTGCTGCAAGGTGTACAAGGACGTAGCTATAAACCTCCCAGTCGCAACCATGTTGTAGGAGACCAATGATTGTGTCCAGAAAAACTTCTATTTTTAAGGCTGTCCGGGTGGTAAGACATGTTGTCTCTGCGTAGTCTTCCTCTAATCCATCATAGGAGCATAGCACTGTGCTTGCTTTGTCGGACGCAGGCTCTGGAAGCGCTTCCGGATCTGGAGTCATCCACATTTGGTGGTTTTTAAGCACAACCCGGTTTACACCACTAATTGACCGGAATGTTTGTCTGGTTTGAGTATGGTTGGAGCTATTTATAGATGTACTTCGAGATAGCCTGGAGCTCGCTGTATCTTCTCCTCGCGATGACCTATTTTGCTGCTGCGCGGCATCATCTGCAGCTTGTTTTCTCGCCAATGAAGGCGGAGTCCGATAAAGAGAAGCGGCTAGTCCATCTGACTCTGTGAAGGGAGTCAAGAATATTCTATTGGCCCAGTCGGCTCTCAGCCTAAAAAGCATTTTCAGCGCAGATATGCGAGCATCAATTTCACACTCATGGGACTTTGCAATCCACAGTAGTTCGTCAAAAGCCCTTACAGATTTTGAAGAAGATTTGTCCATAGTTTTCATGAAAATATGAACTAGGCCTTTGGTAACAACATTCGAAGGAGTTTGCACCAATGTGTGAAGCACAGTAGAAGACGTAGGGCGTCCGATGATACCCTGCCGAGATGCTGGAGGAGACCCTAAAGGTGAATGTAATCGGTCACTGCTGATAGTGCTACGGAAGGCATCGACGACGTAATTGAAAAGAGGTTCTTCAGCGGTCTCAGCGACACCAACTCCAAATGAGACAAGCTCTTGCAAAATCGGAATATCTTTCTCATCACCTATACCCTCGAGTATGATATTGACCAACGACTGTATACAGTCAGGATCTTCGTCATCATCAATCATCTCTACAACCTCAAAGACATCGGTAATCGCGTTGAGTGATTGTAATCGAACCTCGGTTGGTTGAGTCCTGTCCCTGAAGAATGCGTCTAGTAGGAGCTTAATGTTCTCCTTCCACTCTAGGTCAGAGGGGTAGCATAGGCGGTACTCTACGTAGTACTCAATCACAAGTTTTGCACACAACTCGGGTAGGTGAGGGTGAACGTCGACGAAAAAGGAGATGCAGTCATCCCTCTGATAGAACTCCCTGCCGGTGGAGTTTGACAAAAGTTCCTCAATGCGGATAATGATTGTTTGTAAGGTCTGAGCCATAGTAGTCGAGACATTGTCTTCACTTGTCTCTTCTCTACTCAGTGGGCTGACAACTCGAGATCTGTTGCTTAGAAGACGCCCAGTGGATGTTTCTCTAGCTCGATGGGAGCATTCTAAGACAACTGCGAACATAGTAGACCAATCCTCCTCCATCACATTTTCCATAACCTCGCCATCCTCGCCAGTAAATAGGGAGAGTACCAAGCGTAATACGTCGGCTTCTACCTTCGCATGCTCTATATTGACGACTTTCGCGAGTGCTTCCATTAGGGAAGTAAATGGAACAATTGGGTAACCATGCTGCCCATCTTTTGCAAAAAGCTTTTCGAGTACCGACATAGCTCCACGTATCTCCCGAATCGTCTGCTTATCGTATTCCCCATCAACTGATGGGTTACGGAGTATGTCGAGAAGGATTCGAACTGTAGTCTGGCCATTGTGGGATTTTGCAAGATTGCTAATGGATCGCCACGCCTCGGGGCGAACATCTGCGACAAGGCAGTGTATCGAACATAGCACCTTTACACAATCCAGAAGTTTGTCGCCTGGAATTTCTCCATAGGTAATTGTTGCGTCTAAAACGTTGATACAAGCTCTCAAATCGCTTGACAGAGGCGTATGAACACAAATATATAGAATCACGTCAATAAGCTCCCCTGTAGTCTCTTCGTTTGAAATGTTGAAGCTGAATTTGATGACATCCACAATGAATGCGAAAAGTAGAGAAAGGTTTGTTTCTTCTCCAAGCGGTGACTTCTGACTTCGGTTAGACCGGCCAGCTTTCTTCCGTGCTGCAGTAGTAACTACAAAAGCTTGACGCAACCATGAGGTGAGTAAGGGGATTGCTCCGTAGTGAAACCCTGACAGATCCCGACCATGTTTCGCTAATTCAACTAAGGAAGCAAGCTGCAGATGGAAATCGTCGGGGTCTGCAGGGGCGGTAAGTACTCGGAAATATAGCATACGCTCCGGATCAGTCGCAGAGCTGTGCTTCACACAGGCTGTTAGCAATTCAAAACCTGCAAGTCGAGCTTCAACAGGTTTTGATGGCTCAATGAGATCCTTCCCCTCCTTAAAGATGCTGGTAACCTGTTCCGGTTAGTTATGCCGAGAAACTATGGATGGCACCACTTACACCGCTGATGGGGTAGTCTTGAACTGCATGGCGAAGACTCTCTGCTGCAGCAAGTCGCTTTGGTATTGGGTTTCCTTCCTTCAATAGTTCCAACAACTGCTCATAATTCGGAGGCCCGCCATAGATCGCCTTCTTCAAGGTATTGGCTGTTGTAAGCTGTGGTGCAAGAGCAGAAGCTGGCGACTGCAGGCTTGGATTTCTAGCAGATTTGTTCCCGGTCAAGCTCTTGAATACATTGACCAATCCATTCGTGCTTTTGGGCTCCGGGTTTTGGACTACTTCTCCAGTCGGTAGAGACATAGACACTCGATTGGGTGGGCCGGGGATAAGTTCGAGCTCTGACAAGTTCACAGGTGTATTAGCAAGAGAATCCTTGAAGTTCGTCTCCCAGATCATGTCTGAAGATGCAGCACCCAATGATTGGCGTAAAATAAGCAAGAGAGATGCCAACGAGGTTCTTGGAACCAAATAAGAGGCTATTAGAAACCTCGGGAGACTGGAACTGACTTGAAGGGAAGCAAGGACTGGTTCGTCCTTTTTCAGAGGAAGGGAGGGCTCATATCTAAACTCACCAGAGGTCGTGGCTCCAAGCTGAACCAGCAATCACTTGTGTCGGCATGAGAAGTAGTGTTTCCAGGGAGAAGGAATGTGCGCACTCCGGTCATAGCAGATGCCTCGGGGTACGCCAGCTAGTATGACTGCGAACAAAGCGTGGCAAGGAAAGAGATGGGAAAGAAGGGTGATTCAGTGATGGAGATTCACAAATGTGATACGGATGCGGAAGCGGGAGCAGCCTTCTTGCTGGCGAGAGAGAAATATGGCTCGGCCTTGGCGAAATTATGCCGAAGTGGAGCGAGTGTATCCCAGGAAAATGATAACACAGGTTTGCTATATTGAGTGTCCACCGGTGAGGGTTGAATGAAGTACGACGTCTAAGAGAGAGAAGAAGCAGGACAAATGTCTCTCTTTACATCTCCGTATACTCTAGCCAGAACTGGATTGTGCTGCAGTAAATGCGTAATATGGCTGTTATCATGTGGTCTATTGTCCCCTGATCGTAGATCCCTGCGAAGCAAGGAAAAAAAGGAAAGTCGAGCCTTTCATTGTCAGCCTTATCAGCCTTGTCGGCCTTGTCGGGGGTCAGCCAATTTCCGCCAATGAAGTTCGCCTCATCTGGTCTCGCGTGCTGACTCACCTTTTGGTTGCCTGGATGCCTTATTCTTTCTGTGAGGCCTGAGGCTTCCACGGCAAGGCTACGGTGACTTGGGGGGAAGTTTATTATCACCGCCGTGTTGACAGCCCCACCTTCATTGCCCCAAAATCCAAATATCTACATACCGACTTCTCCAATCCTTCTGCCTCCTCATTCTCTCTACCCAGCACAGCGTTAATAATGGAGGACATTGCGAAACTCCTTGAGGCCACCCTAGATCCTCGACAACATAAGCAAGGTATGTTCTGCCGTCATCAAGACTCTGTTTTGTCTGTTTGTTTATATGTTGCTTGCTTGTACATAAACTAACCACACTTCACCCAGCTGAGACGGCCCTAAAGCAACATGAGAACACACCAGGCTATTCCCTCATTTTGCTCAATATAGTAGCATCTGAAGCTCTTCCTCTAAACACTCGCCTTTCTGGAGCTTTAGTTTTCAAGAATTTTATCAAATATAAATGGGTGGTATGTAGTTCTTCACAACCGAGTTTTCGAATGCTTGCTGATGGTTCTCTAGGATGAAGATGGAAAGTACCAGCTGGCAGAAAATGAAGTCGTAGCGATCAAGAAAGAGCTTATTGGTCTCATGATCTCGGTTCCTGCCAATATTCAGTCGCAATTGGGAGAAACAATTAGTCTGATAGCAGATTCAGATTTCTGGGTCCGCTGGGACACACTGGTAGATGTTAGTACATAATTCAAAAGGCATCAAGGGAGAGCGCTTAATTGACAAACTGTAGGATCTGGTATCAAGGCTGACTCCGGACAATGCCAAAGTCAATCTTGGTGTACTCGAGGTCGCACATTCGATTTTTAAGCGATGGAGGCCGCTTTTCGCCTCGGATGACCTCTATACAGAAGTGAACCATGTTCTCGGACACTTTGGACAGCCATTTGTTCAATTACTCATTGTAAGTAAACTCTTGTGCGGCGAGATACGCTGGCTAATCCTTTACAAGAGTACCGACCAGCAAATAGAGCTCAACAAGAACAACAAAGCAGCACTTATCCAACACGTTGAAGTAATGAATCTGCTGGTGAAGATATTTTTCGACCTGTCCTGCCAAGATCTCCCTCCTATCTTCGAAGACAACCTTGTCGACGTCACATCTTTGCTTCATAAATACCTGACCTACGAAAACCCCCTACTCTCCACCGATGATGACTCTGAGTCAGGTCCCTTGGAGTTTGTTAAAGCTGGAATATGTGAAGTCATTACCCTATACATTCAGAAGTATGAAGATGCCTTCGGAAAATTGTGCCAACAATTTATCACGAGTACCTGGAACTTATTGACAACAATTGGACCTGAGATGAAATTTGATATTTTAGTTAGTAAGGCTTTGCACTTCTTGACCTCTGTTGCAAGTTTAGATAAGCATGCACAAAATTTCAATAATGATGCCATCCTGGGCGAGGTGGTAGAAAAGGTTATTCTTCCAAACGTTAGCCTCAGAGAATCAGACATTGAGCAATTCGAGGATGAGCCTATCGAGTATATTCGAAGAGATTTAGAAGGATCTGATGCAGACACGCGGCGGAGGGCGGCTACAGACTTCTTGCAAAAACTTCTTGACAAGTTTGAGAAACTTGTTACTGAAGTTGTTGGCCGCTACATTACGCACTATCTAGATGCGTTTACGAAGAACCCAGCCGGTGACTGGAAGTCTAAAGATACTGCCGTCTATTTGTTCTCGTCAATTGCCGCAAAAGGACAGGTCACAGCAGGCCATGGAGTCAAAACCACCAACTCGTTGGTGGATGTGGTTGATTTCTTTCAAAGCCACATCGCAAACGACCTACTTGCCGAGGCCGGTGTCGAGCCTATTCTGAAAGTAGATGCTATCAAATATCTTTACACCTTTCGAAGTCAGTTAACAAAGGAGCAATGGAGTGCTGCATTCGGGCCATTGATGAATAATCTTGCGTCATCCCATTATGTTGTGTACACCTACGCAGCCATTGCAGTAGAGAGAGTTCTGTTCTTAACAGATGACGCCAATCGCCACATCTTTGGTAAAGACGACGTGCAGCCTTTTGCTAAGTACCTCCTAGAACACTTATTCGCCCTAATAGAGAAGGATACCGCACCCGAAAAAGTCCAAGAAAACGAGTTTCTCATGCGTTGCGTCATGAGAATACTAATTGTGCTGAAAGATGGAGTCATTCCCGTTGCAGAAACAGTTCTTGAGCATCTGATTAAGATAACATTAATTATCCAACAAAATCCAAGTAACCCTCGCTTCTATTATTACCACTTCGAGGCTGTAGGAGCTCTTATCAGGTCAGTTTGTCCTCAATCTATTCTAGATATGGCTATTAACCTGCTCTAGATACGCCGCCTCGTCTAACCCAGAGAAGATGGAGAATGACGTTTATCCAGCATTTTCGAACATTCTTCGGGATGATATTACAGGTTGGTCTTATATATGCTGCAAAGTAAATAAAAACTAACAAGTACCGCAGAATTTATGCCCTATGTTTTCCAACTATTTGCAGCACTTCTTGAAGCCCGACCAGACGGTCCATTGTCTGACTATTACAAAGGATTGATCGGGCCTGTTTTGACACCACTTTTATGGGAGTCGAGAGGCAATGTTCCGGCGCTATCTAGACTATTGTCGTCGATGATTCCTCGGGCTACTGCAGATATCGTAGCTAATGGTCAACTTGAGCAGATTCTTGGGATATTCCAGAATCTTCTAGCATCAAAAAAGACAGAACTCTTCTCCTTTGACATTCTCGAAACCGTCGTCACTTCTTTCGATGTGTAAGTGTTATGAATATACCACATCATCACCTAACTATGCTAATAAACCTCAGCGCTGTTGTTCAGCAATACTTCCCCACAATTCTCACCCTTCTATTTACACGACTTAACAGCAATCCGCCGGAAAAGTTCAAGCAACGATTCGTTAGATTTTACCATTTGGTCTCCTCCCTCGACCAAGCTGGTCTCGGATGTGACTTCTTTATCCAGCAAACTGACAGCATTCAAGATAAGGTGTTTGTGCCAATATACCTGAATATTGTCCTACCAACCACTCAACAGTTAGCACGCCCACTAGAGCGGAAGCTGGCCGTTGTATCTCTTACGAAAACGCTCACTGATTCACAAGCCTTTGCTGTGAAATATGCAAAGGGATGGAACTTCACATGCGAAGGTTTGTTAAAACTCTTGGAAAACCCACCAATGCCAGTTGCGTCGGATGATATCGTTGCAGAGGCAGACATCGATGACGTCGGGTTTGGGGTTGGATTCACGCAATTGAGTACTTGTAAGAAGGTACCTAGAGACAACTGGCCCGAAGTGACGGATGTCAAGTCGTGGGTAGGTGCGTATCTCAAAGCTGCGGATGGACGACAGAATGGGAAGATCGGCCAGTTTGTGAACGAGAGATTGCCGGAAGCAGCGAAAAGCGCTTTGATATCATACATGAGATGAGCAATGCACAGCGTGATGAAACCCCACAAAGCTAAGCAGGGCATTTGAAAGGGTTTGTGTAATAATAAGGATGGGAATATCATCCATAAACTATGAAGCGAGACAAAAGCGTTTTTTGATTCTACCACATAGCGGTATCACGGCATCTAGATTGCAATGGAATCCCCCAAATTTCCCAAGAGAATGCCGTCACAGCTTCAATCTACCTTCCCCAGTATCTGAGATTCATGTGCATGACTATAATGCTTGGTGTTCAACAATTGTCGTCACAAGACTCATAGTAGATACTGGTAGATTCAAATGACTACCATGTATGGTAGGTGAGCCTCTTTTAAAGTAGAGGCAGAGTCACAAAGGTATTTGAACGCAGACACCGGCCTAAGAACGTAGTGAGCGCCACTACAAGTAGGAAGTAGCCTTAATATAAAACGTCAAGGCCAGGCCGACTAAGCAAGAGCTAATTCTATAGAAGATGTTTCAGGTAATCTTGGTGAAGTAACGTTGAACACCTCGTATGGTCTCCAAACCGGAACTCCAAGTGTTGTCTGATTGACTAACTTGATTTGAGCCTAGACCATTCAACATACGGACTTCTGAGAGATCCAAGATATTGTCACCAAGAACAAAAGAGTGAATTGTCATCAATGACTTGTATTTATCTATCCACCGTCTAGAAAATCTCTTACCCAGTAAGAAAAGAAGGAGGGTCCAGGCCCTCGGTCCTCAAGAACATGAAAATACCGTTCTCAAACACAAGCCTCCAGTGCCTATGTTTACATAACCCATCCCCGTCCAAGTCCTTCCTGCTACCCGTGCGAATGGACGAGCTATCCTGGCAGAAAAGTACTATATGGACCTTGGGTCTACAACTTCTTGGGGTGAAGCGCAGCTGCAATCTATTAGTGCATTAGCATATCATCCTGAAGGAAGTTATTGGTAGTGCAGCTCTCGAGAAACCTACCACAGTATCATTGGAGACAACAGGGGGGCTGGCTACAGCAGTATTCGCTGGTGGAGGTGGAGGTGGTGCCTGAGAATAATAATCAGTATATATTTCATGTGTACTACTGAAACGACTTACAGCAGTATCAGCTGGTGGAGGTGGAGGAGGGGCCTAAGAAAAGTTATCAGCATCTAGTTTTACTTGTATTGCAAGGGCTACTTACAGCAGTTCCAGCTGGTGGAGGTGGCGGTGGGGCCTAAAGACAATTAGCATATATTTCACGAGTACTGGGTAAGGCTATGTACAGCAGTTCCTGCTGGTGGAGGTGGAGGTGGAGCCTGAATAGTAGTCAGCATATATTTCACTCGTGCTACTAGAGTTACTTACAGCACCGTCTGCTGGTGGAGGTGGAGGTGGTGCCTGAATAGTAGTCAGCATATATTTCACTCGTGCTCCTAGAGTTACTTACAGCACCGTCTGCTGGTGGAGGTGGAGGTGGTGCCTGAGAAGAGTGTTCAGTATATATTTCACACGTACTACTGGAACTACTTACAGCAGCTCCCGTTGGTGGAGGTGGAGGTGCCTAAGGATAGTTAGTATGTGAGTTACTCGTACTGATCAAGACTATGAACTTACAGAAGCGGTTTTTGCAGCTTTCGCTACTTTGGCTGTCTTGAATTCATATTAGCATCGATGCTGAGCGTGTTGAGCATCTACAACTTACACCCTTGGCAGCCTGGAAAGTAAGAAGTTAGCTTTGAAATGGTGAAGGTTGGATATAGGATATTCACCTTTTTGGCGGCTTTGGCAACAGCTGCAGCATCTGTGGCTGCTGGTGGTGGAGGTGGAGGAGTTGCTGCCTTCCAGAATGTCAGATGCCGGTTTAACTCTAATTGAGATAGGATATGACACTTACGGGAGGTGGTGGAGGGGCAGCATCCTGCTGAAGTTTCAGTAGGTAGCTTTGGCTCAAGTAATTAGAAGAGACTTACTGAGACGGCAGCTATTGCCACGTTACCCTTTGCAGCCTACAAAACAGTAAGCACTGTTTCTCCTAGTCAAATATTAGGAGTGAAGATTCACCTTCTTGGCGACCTTCGCGTCTGCTGCGGATGGAACTGCTGCGGTTCCTTTTGCAGCCTAGAAATCTAATTAGTGCTTTATTAAAAGAAGTAGTAGGAGCGACTCTCTACCTTAGCGGCTTTGGCTACACCAGCGTTGCCAGTTGCAGCTGGATCTGCGACAACAGCGGCCTCCAAATGTTAGTAAATGTCCGCGAAGAGGTCCTTGGTGGGCGGAAACAACATACAGGAGCGCCGGCCTGTTTAGCATTCTTTGCAGCCTACTGAATATTAGTATTTTCGAGTGTTAGAGAGTGGATTGAAATACCTTTGCAGGGTTTGCTACGGCACCAGCGGTCTATATGATTAGTTAGGCATAGATATGGAGCTTCTAGCTGCTCACCTTCGCTGCCTTTCCTGGAGCGGCACCAGCACCAGCACCAGCACCATTGGCCTATCACAATTAGTACCGTTTCCAGTTTCTATGTGTTGCGGTTATCAATTACAATCCCGTTGCCTCCTGCAGCACCTCCAGCCTGCTTTTTGGCTAGTCAATATGTGTAAAATCCACTCCATGTGTACTGAACTAACCTCTCCAGCTTGTTGGCGTCTTTGTATATTCAAGTCTCTCCTCAAAGCTAAATCAGCACTGTCGCGGGATGCAAGTCTAAGGATGTTGAGCCCATCATTGACCGGAACTGGAGAAGTATTGACTGCGACGAGAGTGGAGAGGACGAGAACCAGGGAGGTTGTTGGGAGTGTGAAATGCATGATTGAGTTGAAAACTAAGCTGAAGAATAACTGCGTGTGATTTTAGAGAACAAGAAAAGAATGAATCAGGCCTGCTGGTAAATGATGAAGGAAAGAGAAAGTACCGGACGATATGGATGGTTCAGAATCAGATCTAGATGATGGACGAACGATGTTTATGTACTCTGTGTTTAGTTTGGTTCTAAGTCAGAATCGATCTAAGTTCAACAGTAATGACGAAACGCGGAGATATAGGTTGCTACTGACCTTGTTTGAGCATGTCTAGCTTGAGATCTCATTTTTTGATGGATCCCGATTTATGTACGTGACTGAATTCAGTAGGTACTTGAGACGGGGCGGCTATACCTAAATCGCGCATTAATGTCTGAAGTGAACAAGCTTAAGCGTTCCCCCGTCCTGAATCAGTCACTGTAGAGACGTGGGAGTCCGGAAGTGGATGAATTGTCATGGGGAAACTTGGCAGACAATTAACTTCGGCAGATTATCAGCCAGGGACAGGAATGTTGGGATGAAATCTAGATGAACAAGAGCCAAGGAATATCAAAACGAACATCAAACGCAATGTTCACTCTTGGGAGCCCAGAAGGTATATGGGACTGAGCGTAGAACGTTAGGGGTATCCCGGCTACCACAATCAAGTCAATAGCTCAAAACATATTCTCAAGAGACCCTCTCAGAGACTTCCTAATTCGGTTTTATGTTTAGATATTCAAAAAGTGTGCTAGGCTAATAAATACTTGAGAAGTTGGCAATTTGGAATTGTACTCACTTTTGGGTGAGCAAGCCTCCCACTCTACCCTATGAAGGGAACGGGATGTAACTCAGCACCAATGTGGCACTTCCCGCACCCGAAACAAAAAGAATCGATGTCAAACATACTACCAAGTTACATTTTATTCCATGTTGAAGTAAGAAACAAGCTCTGGGCGCATTCATATGGAAAAGTAATGCCCATAGGTCAAACACCCAAGTTTGCCAAGTCAAACTTGTCAAGCTTGGCCTTTCTAAGCGAATAGCCCCTGATCGCATGCGACAAAAGCATGTAGACACTTAGTAAACATGTAATGGTGGGGAAAAGAAAGTTCGATTGCGCACCAATCATTTGTTGTTCCAGAAAACAGATATCTTCGGACTATATCCATTCTTAAACTGTGTCAAATCCCCCAACATCACAGGGGGAGAATCGGATGGCTAACCCTCCTGAAGCATATCATTCCTCGCCACTAACACATTCCGCCACTAACCTTTTAAATTTCACTTTCCAATTTTACCCTGAGATTCGCAGCAAACTGCTAAAAATAATAACTCGGTCTGGATTTTCTTTGCTGGCGTAGGGTTTGGTCATTAGGTGTGTAGATTTCAAAGGAAGCTCGTTCAGACTCAGTATTTAATAGTTGGTTGGTTCCATCTTCATCCAGACTCGTTGTCCGAGTACCAAGGCAAGTTCAATCTAAAGATACATGAGCTTGAACTTTTTGCCTCTTAATTAATTAGATACAACCAGAAACTCCAAGAACTCAATTTGATCCACTGGTCACAAAGTACCGTACTTTTGACTGAAACCCTGCGGCATAATGCAGATCACGTCCTCCACTAGTATGGTTCCGGGTTATTTGTCATGAGTATAGAGACCAAAAGATTCATTAAAAAAAGTAACAAAGCTGAGCAACTGCCTTCATATCGTGTTTGAGATTCACGTGCCTTATGAATACGATCACGTGCTATCGGCAGTTCCAACTTACTTTGTGTTCAGGTTCTCGTGAGTGAAATAGGCGTTCATACCAAAATCTAGCAGAAGACCGCCTCGGATGAAAAGTACACACAATGACTTTATAACTATGTTGTCAAACAAGCAAAAATAATACCAATCAATCATTCTCAATGAGTTAGTTATTAACAGAGTCACATTCATGATTGCTGGGACTGAAGCAATTACTACATTCTTAATCGGCTTATTCAACCTCCTTACTCTACCGGAGATAATGAAAATACCTATATTCTGCTCAACCCGACTACTGAGATTTATAATAGACTCAAGACTGATGATATTCTCGAAATTGGAGACTTGGTCAAGCTTCCATATGGAGCTCCTACTATCCTGTCTACTTCAAAGAACATCGTTAAAGGGTGAGTCTCAAGGTGGTGATACTATCAGTAGATACTTATACATAGTGGGGTATGTAGTTCCTTTTCAGAGCCGATATATTTCTGATGAGCTCTATGAGACTACTGTATTAATCGGTGTGTGGGTATTCACTTACAGCAAGCATAATTCCAAGGATCCCTATGTCTTCAGACCAGGAAATAGCATGTACGAAGAGAAAGCTAAAGCCAAATTCGGTATTAGCAATCCCTTCTCTATGGCAATAAGAGGCTGAAACGAAGAGAACTCCATCGCAAGCCTATTTCTATCAACTGCCAAAAACTAGACTGTCAATTATAGAAATCCACTTCATACTTTGAACATTTCTTCTTCACAACCGTGTTGCTTTGGGAAATGGCAACGAAGTCTAGGACTAAGAGGAAGACCACAATAACATAAGGATTTACACCTACCAGAATCAACTAATTTGTCTATTTGAACTTGCAACGTGAATTTACTGATGAATTATCGAGGAAAGATTGCGAAGGTCATATTAGAAGAATAGAACACTCCGACTCTGTCAAAACTATTGAAGATAATAAGCAAATGTGGGGAACATACTTTGGTGGTCATGAGTACTAGCGTGGAGCGCGGGGTATCATAGTTACGGGTATTGGCGGGCCTCTTCTCCACCCTATTCGACTTAGTTCAGATGTTGAAGTTGATGGTTGAAGACACCCGAAGCAGGGGTGGGAAAGGTAGCCGTAGAGCGTTCGGTTATGTGCTAAAATCATCGAAGCCGAATAGATCCGATGTGGTAACTTTCTCTTGGTCCTTTGCCTTATAAAACCCCTCACAATCCATTCCGTTCCAAATCTAGCTTCAGTTCTACCTGAATAGATACAAAGGCTAGAAAAAATGGCTACTCATACCCCCCAGCTAAGTGGCCCCGGAATGCTTTACGTGGTCTCGAAAATTGCTTCAAAGGACTTGGATGAAGAGAAATACATCAAATGGTATGAAGTCGATCATATTGCAGAGATTATGCAGACATCCGGCATCAAATCAGCACTCAGATATAAGAATACAGACCCTTCTGTAGATAAGCCATATATGGTAACATATCCTATGGAAGATCTCGGATTCACTCAAGGCGAGGAGTTCAGAGGCATCAAAGTGCATTCGGATTTACTGCCAGGAGGAGGGCCAATTTACGATTTGGCAGATATAGACGTGCGGTACTATGGGCTGACCCAAACTTATGAGCCTAAAGGACCGACAGAGCCAGGTATGTTAAACCATGCACCATAATTCTTACGGAGATTAATCAAATGTAGGCAAAGTGAGATTAATCAATACAGCCGGCCTGACTCCAAATGATTCAATTACCAGCCAAGAATTTGACGACTGGTACAGAAAGGAGGTGAGTATTTGACATGAGTTTCTAGTTCAGCTACTGATGGGAACCAGCATCTCGACGACATTGCCAAAGTCCCAGGCTTCATTCGCTCTACACGGTATGAACTTCGTCACTACCGTACCAATGCTCAGTCAAGGGAGTTGAAGGGACTTCCCGCTCGAGCAGCGGATATTGAAATAAAAGTACCACCTCGCTTCTTTGCTATCCATGAGTTTGATAGAGAGGACCTGGACTTGGAGATGCTGTACGCCTCAGCTAGTACCCCGTGGTCAACAAAGATTTTAAGCAATCTCAAGGAACCATTTGAGTCAAACTTCTGGTCACTCAAAGGAAGTTTCGGCGAGAAGAAGTTCTTTCAGTAGCTTGCCGCCACTAGAAGCACCTCCTTTAATATAAAGCTCACACTTCATATAATTATAAACTCGTTTTGCATAAAGTGTCATGTAATTGCTAATTGACGTTACATATTTTGATACATCGAGGAAGTAAGTTACGCATACTAACGCCGAGGGTATTGTAAAGCTGCGAAGTTTCCATCTTGGGGAAAGAGCACACGCTATTCAAAGTAACTCTAGGATATACTTTTCCGCCGTCATGGTTTATTATGGGCCTGTGTCCAGGGTCGCCCCTTTCCAGGCTCGGTTAGACTAGCACGTGATAATATTCCCTTCCTCTCTCCAAGCCTTATTAGATGAGAGCAGGCATAGTTCCCACTTCCTCTTCTCTATGGCAGTTTTCCATGATGATTTGAACTTCTGCAACACAAAATCTGATGGTGTAGATTATGAGAAACAATTTATTTGCTCATTTCTGAAATGTATGGGATGTGGCACACGAGTCGATCATGTAATTAAATATTGAGGTTACAATTAGATAGTGATACCGTAGAGCGTAGCATACCTGAATCCTTTGAACTAGTATGGAGAGCCCCAGAATATAACACTCATGGGAAGCTATATTGAGGTGCAAAGAAAAAACATTGACAACAAACTCTCTATCCTGTCTAGGCATCACTTCACATGATACATTTTCCCTCTTTCTTTCAAAACTACTGTGATATAACAAAAGTAGCCATTGGAAACTAGAACCAATCCCTTATGCACTGAGCATTCATATTGTCATATGAGTGGTTATATATCAACTTGTATTTACCTGAGGGTATTCGTCCTACGGATAAGGACTCACGTGATCTAAGATAAATACCCCTGCAAAAATTTAGTTGAAGCTCGAAACTTTTTCCAGCATCAGTATACAGAACAGCTATCCAAGCATCACACATCATGGCGAAACGAAAGCGCAATACCAATGTCGAATCGGCACCTGCCACCACAAATGTACCCCTCAAAAAGGTTAAGGCAACTTCCTCGACTCAAATCGCTCCATCCAAATCTACGAAAACCACAATTCAAGTAGTTACTGGCTCCTATGATCGGGTTCTGCACGGAATTACCACCACAATACCTCTCACGGGAGATGCACAATTTGCAGACACCTTTCTCTTCGATGCTCACGTATCCGCTATCCGATGTCTCGCCCTCTCCCCACCCTCTGCTGCAGTTCCAAATCAGTCACAAAAGATAATACTGGCCTCGGGCAGCACTGACGAACGTATAAATCTATACCATCTTTCTGCACACGCACCCTCGAAAATCACTGTACCTGTTATACCTTCTTTGACCTCGCGCCCCGTTGTCGAGAATGCACAGAACCGCGAACTAGGAACATTGCTTCATCATTCGTCGAACATCACTGCTCTGCACTTCCCCACTAGGGCGAAGCTCTTGAGTTCGGCTGAAGATAGTGTGATAGCGGTTACCAGGACAAAAGATTGGAGCTTGCTCAGTACTATCAAGGCGCCAATTCCCAAAGCTGTGGGAAGACCAAGTGGAGATACTGCCCCTATGGGTGGCGCTCCTAGTGGAGTCAATGATTTCGCTGTTCACCCCAGCATGAAGCTTATGATAAGTGTTGGAAAGGGGGAGAAGTGCATGCGGCTATGGAACCTGGTGACTGGCAAGAAAGCCGGAGTGCTAAACTTCGAACGAGGTCTCTTAGGAGAAGTCGGGGAAGGACGATTTAGTAGTGGAGAAGGAAGAAAGGTTGCCTGGGGTAGCGTGGAAGAACAGGACGAGTTCTGTGTAGGCTTTGAGAGGGGTGTCTTAGTATTTGGGATGGACTGCAAGCCGAAATGCAAAGTGGTACCGGAGCCAAGAACCAAAATACATCAACTATGCTATATGGTTGCTGATCAAACGGATGATACACAAATCATGGCAGCTTCCACAGACGATGGTAGAATTTTATTCTATTCCACACGTTTGGCGGATCTAATTACTTCACCAACGGTCGAAGGAAAGGAGACCCCTCTTCCGTCAGCAAAGCTAATTGCCCAACTTGGCGGAAAGTCCGTAGGATTGTCAACCCGAGTTAAGGACTTCACTGTTCTGATTGTTGGAGATGGCGAATCAAGACACTCGATAATCGTGGCAGGAGGAAGTGATGGAGCTGTCAGGATATGGAAGCTCTCGCAATCTGACCTTGCTTCACATCAAGGGGATGTTAAGCAGGTCGGGACACTGCTTGGTACATGTGAGACAAACAACCGTATTACATGTTTAAAGGCATTTGTGATGTTGCCTTCCGTAGACGAGGAGTTGGATGAAGAAGAGTTCGAAGGCTTTGATGATGACGGAAATGAGAAAGATTCAGATAGTAGTAGCTCGGACAGCGAATAAAGATACCCTTGCCCTGGCCATCTCCATGAATATCTGGCTCTTTTTTTCTTCGATATTATGTGACTCGATTTATCACATGCTTTGTGCTGCAATTTCAGCCTCTGGTCAGGCTCTCGGTTTTTCTGCTGTGGGGCGCACATCCTCCAAATTGTCTTGGAGTGTTTACTTCTAATGATTATGGATACCCGATATAAGACAGAGCTATGGTAAAATCAAAATTTCAAAAGATACGGAGTGACACTAACTCCAATGGGTTAAGCTACTTACAGAGACTGCCTGGTCAGAAACACTCATTCTCTTTCTTAGCTGAGTGATTCATCATGGTATCGATGGTGTGTGGGTGAACCATAGTCTTCTAAGTGACTGTGGAAATATATCGGTCAAATGTTGACTAGTATTACTTCTTAACAACTAAAAAAATATAGAAAAAAAATTGTGCTTGCGCGTTGCAGACGGGGGGAAGTCACTTGTGGTACGTTTGCATTCTTGAAATTTTTATTCTTTGTATTTTACTCGTCAAAAAGAGGGTCATAAAATGACCTTCCTCAGATCCCCCGTCACCTAACCAACTCTGCTTCGCGTTCACTGCCTCCATTCCACACCGTACACGAGTCGTAGCTAAGACAAAGATATGTCTCCCTTCTATCAGCATTTGACTCCCCTCACGCTCAATTAAGAGGGCACACGGGAGCCAAACTTCCTATCGGGGAGCTTGCAATGCAAACTTATTCATCTACAGAGCGTCATGCGTAAACGCACTGGCATTGATCATAGTAGAGGGTCGAAATGATCACTGTGGCTCTGCGAAGAAAGTTAGTAAGATTGAGACTTGAAGTGATGAGTTAGGGTGTACTTACGCTCTGATACTTTTTGATGAAGAAGAGGAAATATTTGGCACGCGAAGATTATTTTTATTGCCAACCAGTGGCGCTAGGAAACCCCGCTAGACTGAGTTCGTCCAGTAGTCACGTGTGTATATTTGAACGACGGTGATGCTTAGAATGATAACTTGTTATCATTTAGTATATCATTATATTGCTACATACTCTTTTCTGAATCCTAGTATTTGAATTTCAGTGCATCAAGTAGCACCTAAGCAATTATCGACGACCACTTCTGTCTTCGGCTCCATATCATCTGAAAACACTTGAAACCAAGTCAATTAATACCACAAACGCCATTTCATTTTGGATACGAAAGAGGCAGCGGTACTAGGGAAATTATAATTGATCGCACGTCTTGGCTTATGTAAATCTTTCCGAGTTTTGTGTCCGTATACGTTGTGGATCAACATTTCTCAATGTTCCGGTTTATGAGGTTGGGAATTTGGGAGTTGCGGGATTTCAAACGCCGTTTCTCACTAAAATGCCATTTTGATACCACCTTTTGAGACTCTTTTTTGCTAGAAACGAGAGCCACATATGGGCCTCGCATTACATCTAGTCCAGTGACCAAATATTATCCCGCGTCGCTTGTTCAGCATCTGTTTTGTTGCGAGTCGCAACGGGACGGGCCGCCGATGTCCTTGCATCTCACCCCCAGGTGGAAGGTTTCTTGGTCTTGAAAGGATAAGTCAATAATCCAGATCATTGATTTCATAGCTGCTCTAAAAGCATTAGTTACTGGACTTCTCCAAATTCTTGAAATTTGTCCTTCTAGTCATCATCTTTCTAGACAACCATTACAACTGTGACCTACCAATTAACATATAATCTGAGTGATAAGTAGCCAAAGCATCAACTCATCAGCTGACGCAGGATTCATGCAGGACCGATTTTAAGAAGATGCAACAAAAGGCTCAAAGTGAGAAAAATCATTGGTCAAGTGAACTCCCACCCGTCTCACTTGCAGAAGGGGGTGGGGATAATCAGCACGCATTGGTCGATCACAGTGGATTTTACGGAAGATTGTCTTGGATCACTAAATCGCGACGTTTTGCGATATGCAACAAAAGATGCATGGCTGAAGCTGCAGCCTATCCGAAAGTGATTTTACCGAGCCGCTCAAGCCTGCCGGCAATGGCAAGCCAGACTCTTCCCTATAATTGCTTTTTTCCGATAAGGGCTTGCCTCGCCCGATTAAATACACTTTGGAACCGCTTGTTGAGTGTGCAATATATTTCACGTTTCCGACATTCCGAATAGTTACTAGTCGCAGAACCGCGCTCCTAGTCATGATTGAAAGGATGGATAGATACCTGCAAAGGCACGCTAAAACTCGCTAAAAGTGAAAAGGGGGTAAGAGGGAGGAATAACAGCGCAACGTAAAGGGATTCGCCGAGATTTTCACTTTATATTTTTGAAATGGACGTAGAACTCGCGTAAGATTACGATCAAATGAGGAAAGCAGTTTTCATCCCATTAAAGGAAATGCGGATAAAGCCGAAGTCGATTAACTTACAAGTATCTCAACTCATTACTGGATTGCAAAATCTTCAGCCTCTTCCTACCAACCACCAATTATACCATATGCATAGCGTATGGTCTACAAATTTAATTGATCTACTTTAAGTCACTGGCCTTCTTTGCACATATATGTGCAACAAACTAGGATTTGCCGTATACTATGAAAAAGAAATTTATTTTAGCATTGGTGATGACATGGAGGAGGCAAATGCGACTTATGATTAGATAATCGAGGGCTATTGGTGAAAATCCGAACTTTGATATTGCTAGCAGGTCATGAATTTCAAAATTTCTCAGCCGCAGGTCTCAAATCCAGCTCATGCGTCCAAAGCTCCGGCCCCTGTTCACTCAACCATAGATAGGTTTTTCCAACCGCATCCGCACTCATTTTTTTTCCCACCCTCTGATCCTCTCCCTGCTTATCTTCAATCGAACCATTAGCAATAGAATGCACCACATGAATCCCTTTTGCGCTCATCTCCCGCGCCAAAGTTTGCGCTAATTGTCTCACGCTCGAACGACCAGCTCCATATGCTGCATATTCTGCATTACACCGAAGCGCTCCCAGAGTACCAGTGAAAATGAGCGTTCCTTTCTTCTGGCCTGTTTCTGAGAGTGGCTCTTCGCCGTGGTCGGCAAAAAACCTAGCAATTGATTCTTGAGAGAAGGTGAACGCGCCTCCGACATAGTCTTCCAGGCTTTGGGTGAAATTCTCATAGGTCTCTGACATGAAAGGCTTTTTACTCGAATGCTTCACTGAATACACGGCAACTTTGAGCTTCAAGTCCCTAAATGACGAGTGGCATTTGATAGATTGAAATGCCTTCTTCAGATTTTCAGGCTTGGTGTCGGTTGGGAATACCTCTACGACGCTACCTGGCGAAGTTTCTGAGAGATTTTGGGCAATACTGGAAAGGCTTTCTGGACGGCGAGCCAAAAGAGCTACAGCCATGTTTCCATGTTGCGGGTGAGATAAGATGCGAGCTATACCAGTCCCCTGAAACAAAATCAGTTTCGGATTGGGATAATCTCGCAGCATCGGACTTCTCAAAACTATGAAAGTAGTATAAATTGTTACGTACCGTATTTGGACCAGCTCCTAGAATAATTGCAAGACCGGATGGAGGCATTTTATCTTTATGCTAGCGCGAAAAATAAGATTTCAAATAAGATGTATAGAAAGGTTTTTTAAATGTAGCTATGGTTATATATTTTACTTTTTGCCATTGGGAAGCTAATGACGTGCACTTCTCTAGTTAATCCCGAAATCCCACTCGCTTAGAAATCTTATGTCCGATCTGAAATCAGGGGCTACATCCTGCGTCAGCAAAAAGAGCTCGTCTCCACCTTCTTCTCAAAATATGCCGTGTTACTGTTATCTTAAGTCCTCTCGAATCATGGCTGCTCATAATTGATAAATTGATGAATTACTAATTCCAT
>Ga0247807_10000248_pt1 | contig 35992 bp, 37 predicted proteins | sample UWRJL074202C1_FD_179931 | JGI IMG/M metagenome (GOLD analysis project Ga0247807, IMG submission 179931) | Plant litter microbial communities from Arlington Agricultural Research Station in Wisconsin, United States - UWRJ-L074-202C-1 | ecosystem: Environmental > Terrestrial > Plant litter >...
TCGTCGATACCGGGTGAGCAGCATCGAGGGTGACCTCACGTTCGAGGGCGCGGAGGCGCTCGGCACGAGCGGTCGCGCAGTCGTTGCGGGCGGAGACAACTGGGAGGTCGTGATCGAGGAGTTCGAGACGGCCAGGCCGCCGTACTCGGTCGACCAGACATTCGACGCGGCCGTTGCAGGCGTTCGCGCCGAGTTCGACGAGTACCTCGAGTTGGTGGCGGGATGGCGCACCGAGGCGAGCCCCGCAGCCGCACTCGCCGTGTACGTTCTGTGGTCCGCGACAGTGTCCCCGCGCGGCTTCCTCGCGCGCGAGTCGATCTTCATGTCCAAGCACTGGATGGACAAGGTATGGAGTTGGGATCACTGCTTCAACGCGCTCGCGCTGGCTCCCGCCGACGCCGGTCTCGCGCTCGACCAGTTCCTCACTCCGTTCGATCATCAGGAGTCCTCGGGCGCGCTGCCCGACTCGGTGACCCACTCGGAGATCCTGTACAACTTCGTCAAGCCACCGATCCACGGCTGGGCTCTCGTCAAACTGCGCGAGCGGCTGATGACGCCCATCCCCGCCGATCAGCTGCGCGAGATATACGCAAAGCTTGGCGCGTGGAGCAGTTTCTGGCTGGACGCTCGACGCGTGCCCGGGCATGCCTTGCCGCACTATCAGCACGGCAACGACAGCGGATGGGACAACTCCACGGCGTTCGACTTCGACCGCCTCATCGAGTCTCCTGACCTCGCCGCCTTCCTTCTGATCCAGCTGGACGTCATTGCCGATCTCGCCGACGAACTCGGCCTCAATGAGGCAGCTGGGTGGCGCCGTGAGCGTGACGATCTGACGGCGGCCCTCATGGGTGAGCTGTGGGACGACTCGAAGTTCCACGGTGTCGGTGTGCTCTCTGCCCGCAAGAGCAAGACCACGAGCCTGCTCACTCTTCTGCCGATTGTCGCGGGTACGCGCCTTCCTGCTGGAGTGGCGGACGCGCTCGCCGCAGACATCCAGGAGCACCTCACCGAGTGGGGGCCGGCAACGCAACTGCCCGGCACCGATGAGTATGAGGACGATGGGTACTGGCGTGGGCCGATCTGGGCACCCTCGACCGTCATCATCGAGGACGGCCTGCGCACCTCCGGAAACATCGAGCTGGCGGACACAGTGAGCTCCCGTTTCCGCCGCCTCTGCGAGACCTCAGGTTTTGCGGAGAACTTCGACGCCCTGACGGGTGCGGGCCTTCGCGACCGCGCGTACACCTGGACCGCAAGTGCCTACCTCCTACTAGCCCACGAGGCCGAACTGCGCGCGATCTAACGCCGCTCCCACGAACCTCACACCCGGTCGCGAGTGCTCTCTTTTGGCCCTTATGAGCGCACATAAGGGCAAAAGGTGAGCACTCGCGAACGGTCCGAACGCGTGGCTGCGGCTAGTGGGCGTGGTCGGCGCGGCCCAGGGCGTGTTCTGGGGTTGCTCCGGGGCGCGTCCACTGAGGGACGGGCCGTGTCGTCTCCCAGCCAGGGTTGCCGTTGGCGTCAGCTCGCCAGTACCAGCAAGCCCGCTGTCCCTCGGGCCACCCCTCGGGGTTGACCTCCCAACTTTCGCCGCGGCCGTATGGGGTCATATCGAGCAGGGCGAAGTGCGGGCTCGCGGGCTCGGTGCCGCGTCCGGTCGTGTCGTAGGTGAGGAACACGCGATCACCGTCGCGCAGGAAAACGCTAAGGAACCCCATGTTGTCGCCGATCGGTTCCGGAAGTCCCCGCACCGAGTACCAGGGTTGCGTGTATCCCATGAAGTCTCGATAGGGAGCGACTTCCTCCCATCGGCCCGTGGTCACTATCGCGAAGGACACACCTCGAGCGTTGAGGTAGACGGCATCCTTCAGGCCCCACGCCGAGACGGTGCAGCCTTCGCACTGTCCCTGATGTGGGGCGCCGTCGTGCCACATGTGCTTGTAGATGATGAGCTCGTTTCGTCCCTCGAACAGGTCGATGAATGGAACGGGGCCATTGGCTCCCACTACCTCGAGCGTGCCGTCGACCTCGGCCATCGGGAGGCGACGCCGCTCCGCCGCGATGGCGTCTCCTTCGCGAGTATGAGCTTTCTCCCGTGCGAGCAGAGAATCTCGCGCGGACTCCCAGGACGCCATGTCGACGATGGCGGGCAGCCCGCTCTTGTGCGGGCTGGGCACTGAAGTAGTCATAGGTTGAGCCTCCTCCTCGAGTATGTGAACAGCGTACACATTCGAGCTATGCAAAGTCTATGGTCGCTGTACTTGATGGCGCATAGAGGTGCATCCTGGGGTGAGAAGCCTCACATACTCTCCTCGGAGCACCATGACGCACAAGCTCACCCTCGACCAAGCACGTCGCATCGTGGTGCGTGCGCAGCTGTTGGATGCCGAACGCCCGGGTGATGTCGTCGGTGTTGCCGAGCAGCTGGGCGCAATCAAGATCGACCCGACAGCGGCTATTGCTCCGGCCGAACACAGCATCCTGTGGTCGCGAATCGGCTCAACCTACGAGGCCCCGCAGCTCTCGAAAGCCGTCGAGCTGGATCGCCTGTTGTTCGAGTTCGATGGGGCCTTTCGTCCCATAAGCATGTTGCCTCTTATGCTTCCCGCGATGCGTCGCTGGCCGACCCGCGAGCGCACGAGAGAGTGGCTCGATGGCAACAGCAGCTTTCGGGCCGATGTGCTCGCACGGTTGCGTGGGGAGGGACCGCTCCTCGCATCTCAGATCCCGGATACCGCCGAGATTTCTCGCCCACCCGATGGGTGGTACGGGTCTAATCAGGTTGTGCACATGCTCGACTTTTTGCAGCGCCAGGGTGAGGTGGCTGTGGTGGGCCGCGAAGGACGACACCGTCGGTGGGATCTTGCCGAGCGCGTCTATCCGAGAGGACTTCCGGAGTACGAGTTCGACCAGGCGCAGCGGATGCTTGACGAGCGTCGACTGCAAGCGGCGGGTATCGCAAAGCAGAAGTCGCCGTGGACACCTGTCGGTGAGGCGGGCGAACCCGCGGTTATTGAAGGAAGCACTCGCAAGTATCGTGTCGACCCCGAGGCCATCGCGGCGCTCGAGACCGACGACGGTGGGCGAGTGGCGATCCTCAATCCCTACGACGGCATTCTCTTCGACCGACCTCGCCTCACTGAAATATTCCAGTTTGAGTATGTGCTCGAGCAATTCAAGCCCAAGGCGCAACGCAAATACGGGTACTTCGCGCATCCCATCCTCATGGGCGATAGGTTCGCTGGCCTGCTCGACGCCGAAGTCGACCGAGAGCGGGAGTGCTTCACAATCAACGCACTGCACGAGTTGCTGCCGTTTGATGGCGAAGAGATGGAGATGGTGCGCGCCGAGATCGACGATCTCGCCGAGTGGCTAGGCGTGACAGTTTTCGAGCGCTGATGGAACCCGGTTATTGGGGCATGGGGGCGTGTATCTCCGCGGCCCATTGCCGGATGAGAGAGCGTTCTTCTTCATTGCACACGTAGCCGTATCCCATCTCGCGGCCGTCGAAAGTCAGCGTCCACTGGTTCAGGTAGGTCAATGCATAGCAGTCCGCCATCACCTCCGAACTCCCCTGGAAATAACCCTGCTCGACGAGGCGACTGGCGGTGCTGGTCTCGTTGCGATGGGCGTCAGAGTCCGCGCGATGGTAGAGGTGAGTCAGCTCATGAAGAACCGTGACGCGTACCCCCGTGTCGCCGGGAAGCTCGTTCTCCGGGGCGATGTGCACGGCGAGTGGATCTTCAGAGATGCAACCGATGGTCACCCGACCTTCGTCTGCGCGGCGCGAGGTTCCGCACTCCGTTCCGGCATCCCAGGCGATGTCGATGAATCCCGCGCCGGCCTCGTCGACGAGAGCTTCCGAGACCGAACCGGAAGCATTCGTTTGTCGGGCGGCAGCGTCCGCGATTCGCTGCTCCAACGTTTCTCTGGCCGTCTTCGCTTGCTGAGTGAGTTCCGCAACGTAGGCACTCGTGACATTTGGGCTTGCCACGCTCGTCTCCAGCCTCTCGAACTTGACGATCTGCGTGACCAGCGATGCAACAGGGTTGCCCTCCAGCTGGGCAACGAGTTCGTAGTACCTGGTGCGTTCGGCATCGAAAGCGGCCAGCGCCTGCTCCGACGGTGCATCGCCCGCATCGGGAGCTCGATCTATTCCAGTGGATGACCCCAGCGCGCCGATCATCACTGCCGCGACAACGATGAACGCCAGCAGCGCCATTCCGCCACAGCCGATAAAAAAGCATCCGAGTCCGCTGCGCCGTGGCTTCGCCGGGGGAGCCGCTGGAATGCCCATCGGGTAGGGGCGGGCGGCCGGATTGACCTGAGCAATCCACTCCCGTAGCGCGTGATAGCAGGCGGGATTGCTCAGGATGAACGCGTGCAAGTCGCCTCGGCGGGAAGCGATCTCAGCGAGCTGGGCCTGCGGAGTGTGCGGGTTCTGCGTCGCAGCGAGGTCTGCGTCGAACATCTGATCCTTCTCGCTATCTGCCCAATGCCGCATCGATAGCGGCACGCAGCGGGATCGATGGCACAGCACCGTGGGCCTGAACCGAGAGGGATCCGGCGGTGACGGCGAAGCGGAGGGCGCTCACGGCATCCTGCCCCTCAGCGAGTGCAGCAGCGAATGCGCCGCAGAAGGTGTCGCCAGCACCTGTGGCATCCACTGCCGTCACGGTCGGAGCGGGAACGGAGACATCGGGCTCGCCGCGGCGGTACAGCACCGCGCCCGCAGCGCCCAGTGTCTGCACCACCGTGGGCACGAGGTCGGTAATCGTGCCAGGGCGAGCGGCGAGGAGGTGGGCTGCCTCGTGCTCATTGACGACAAGAATGTTGAGGTCGCGCAAGAGTTCGTCGGGCAGATCGCGAATCGGGGCTGCGTTGAGAACCGTGATCGTTGAAGTGGATGCCGCGGCTCGGGCCGCCGCGACGACTGTCTCGAGCGGTACCTCAAGCTGCAGCAGCAGCACCGAAGCAGCGGTAATCGCCGTCTTCTCGTCTTCCGTGAGGTCCACGAGATGGGAGTTCGCGCCGCCTTCGACGATGATGCTGTTTTCCCCGCCGCGGTCGACGGCGATGAGGGCGGTTCCTGTGGGAGCGTCTACCGTGCGCAGGTGGGTCACGTCGATGCCATCCTCGCGAAGCCCGGTCTCGGTGAGATCGCCGAACGAGTCTGTGCCGCGAGCGGCGACGAAGGTCGTGGTCGCTCCCGCGCGGGCCGCAGCGACCGCCTGGTTCTGGCCTTTGCCTCCGCGCACGATGGCAAGTCCCGTCGACATCACGGTCTCTCCGGGCTGAGGAATGCGTTCGACAGAAAAGACCTGGTCGACATTTGCACTGCCGACGACGATGACACCGTGCATGCTCATCACGCTATCGCAGCATGGCGGGGTTGACAGTGTTGATCAGAGCGCCGCGGAGACTCCCTAGCCCTGAGCATCCAGAGCATCGACGATCCCGTTACGTAAGTCATCGAATGACCGAAGATTCAGTGGCACGTTGTTGATGAAGATCGACGGTGTCGACTGCACGCCGAGAGCGAGACCGGCGGCGAAGTCCGCCTCGACCCGGGCGAGCGTGCTCGGATCGGCAACGTCGGTGTCGTATTGAGCGAGATCGAGCCCGAGCTGCGCGGCATACTCTCTGAACACGTCGGCTTTCGACGTTCCCTGCTCGCCCCACTCGGCCTGCTTCTCGAACAAGCGCTGATACATCGGGATGAGCATGCCCTGTCGGCTCGCCGCCTCGACGGCTACCGCTGCGTTGGTCGAGTTGACGTGCCCAGGCAGCGGGAAATAGCGCATCACGAATGTCACCTCGCTTCCGAACTCCGCCCGCAGATCCTCGATGTAGGGGTACGCGGCACCACAGGACTCGCACTCGAAGTCGAGAAACTCGACGAAGGTGACGCTGCTGGCCTCAGGCGAGGTGAGTCGATGACTGTCGGGCGCCGACGCGACCAGGAGCTTGGTGGTGGGATCCACCACGGCTTCGGGAATCGACTCCCTAATATGCGCGACGGTAACGGCTGTCGCGATTGCCGCGGCGACGAGAAGTCCGCCGGTAACGGCGAGCATGGCTTTGGTGCTGGTTTTCATGGGTCTCCAAAAGTTGCGTAAGAAAGATGCCAGGCGACGGATGTCGGTGGGCGGCGCGGATGGCCGAGAGCGAGCTCGATCCACGGTCCTTCTAGGTGCGGTTGATGGAGAGGGCGAGGAGGTTGGGGCGGCTCAGCTCGCGGAGCGCCTCGATGATGCGTGCTCCTGGCGGAGTCGGGGGAGCGGATCGGTGGCCCGCCATTGCGGGACTAACGCGCGAGCGGCGGTTGAGTAGGGCGAGCGCGACTAGGCAGCACAGCGCGAGCGCTGCACAACCTCCCGCTGCGAGCATTGCCGAGGAGGGCTCTGAGGCGCTCTCAATCTGCGTCGCATGCTCGACATCGGTGTGCGATATGGCCGCCGGGGCGGGCGCGCTCTCGTCATGGTGCGAAGACAGCACCGCGAACGCCACAAGCATGGCGAAGGCCGCGATGGCTAGAGCCCGCAGCACACGCATAGAGGGGGCGGCGGTCGGCACCGTCTCAGTCATCGCGCCTATCGTAGGCGAAATTCGGATGGGAGAACCCTGGATACGAGTGCAGCGGGATCGGGGAGATAAAGAGTCACATTACTGGTCAGCGCTCGCTGTATAGTCAGTGGATGCTGACCATTGCCTCCCAGCTCGACGTCATGAACCGCCTCGGTCGGGCGATGGCGGATCCCAACCGTTCGCGCATCCTCATGAGTCTGCTCGAGCGGCCCGCCTATCCCGGAGCGCTCGCCAGGGAGCTTGACCTCACCCGCCCTAACGTCTCCAACCACCTCACTTGTCTGCGTGGGTGCGGACTCGTCGTGGCCACTCCTGAAGGGCGCCAGACCCGGTATGAGATGGCCGACGCGCACCTCGCTCGCGCGCTTTCCGACCTCATGCAGGCAGTCCTTGCCGTTGACGAGGGTGCCGCGTGTGTCGACGACGCGTGCTCGGTTCCCGGGTGCTGCTGATGACAACTACCGCGAAACCTGCGCGTAAGAGAGTTCTGCAGCGCCGCATCCGCTTGGTCGTCACGATCACCATCGCCTACAACGTCGTTGAGGCGATCATTGCCCTCGTCGCTGGCACGGTGGCTTCCTCCGCCGCCCTCGTGGCGTTCGGCCTCGACTCGATCGTGGAAGTGCTGTCGGCTGCGGCCGTCGCCTGGCAGTTCTCCGCCAAGGATCCGGAGTCGCGAGAGAAGGTCGCGCTCAGGGTTATCGCCTTCTCCTTCTTCGCGCTCGCCGCTTACGTAATCGTCGACACGGTGCTCTCGCTGTTCGGTGCATTGGATGCCGAGCCCAGCCCCGTAGGGATCGTTTTGGCCGCCGTCAGCCTCGTGATCATGCCCGGCCTCAGCTGGTTCGAGCGGCGGACGGGCCGCGAATTGGGCTCGGCCACGGCGATCGCCGACTCTAAGCAGACCCTGTTGTGCGCGTATCTCTCCGCTGCTTTGCTTCTCGGTCTGCTGCTCAACAGCCTCCTCGGATGGGCCTGGGCAGACTCGGTCGCCGCCCTCGTGATCGCGGGGTGGGCGATCAAAGAGGGTCTCGAAGCCTGGCGCGGGGATGCGTGTGCCGTGCCGGTGGCTGCACTCACGGGCGAGATTCACGTCGATCACGATCACCACTAGATCAACGCATGCCCGACGCTGAAGTGTTATCCGGTCCGCTGCGAGATACTTGGTGACGCGACGTACCGGGAACCTTTCTGGCAATCCCGTTGTTGTACCAGACGTGGCCGCAGCCAGCGGCTCAAACGAAGGAGCGACATCCTCATGACTACCGATTCCCCCAGCACCCCCACTGTCGAGACCGCGATCCTCGCGGGCGGCTGTTTCTGGGGAGCCCAGCAGCTTCTCCGCCGCCGACCCGGAGTGCTCAGCAGCCGCGTCGGATACTCGGGCGGCGACACCCCCAACGCCACATACCGCAACCACGGAGACCACGCCGAGGCAGTGGAGATCGAGTTCGACCCTTCGGTCATCTCGTACCGCGACATCCTGGAGTTCTTCTTCCAGATTCACGACCCGTCGACGAAGAACCGCCAGGGCAACGACGTGGGACGTAGCTACCGCTCGGCCATCTATTACACGAGCGACGAGCAGAAGCAGGTCGCTCTCGACACCATCGCTGACGTGGATGCCTCTGGACTCTGGCCGGGACCGGTCGTGACTGAGGTCGAGCCCGCCGGTGATTTCTGGGAGGCCGAGGAGGAGCACCAGGACTACCTGGAGAAGCTCCCCAACGGGTACACCTGCCACTACGTGCGCCCGGGCTGGGTTCTGCCGCGACGCGAGCAGCTGGTCTAGTTACAACGACGGCCCCTGAGCTCGTCGAAGGGCCCCTTCGCTCCCCTACTGAGCCGCATCCAGACGGCTTCGCCGCCCGGCTGACTGCTCAGCGGGGGCCCAAGCTCAGGGACCGGAGACCAGGCTCTGGGACCGCAGGGCATGCGAAAGGTCCGCGACTACGCTCGCGGACCTTTTGCGTTAACGCGCGAGTGGAGTGGGACAGCACACAGTCTGATCGTCCATGCATCGACCAGCATCTCCCATGTATCACGACGTTTGTCACGGGATAAGTTCAGTCCGATCAACAATGCGTGACCCACTTTTTACTATGCAAAGGAGCATGTATGTTCACACAGCGAACCGGACGTCCTGTCCGTGTGGCCTTAGCGAGCATCGCTACCGCCGGTCTCATCGTCGGCCTCGCGGCCTGCGCCTCGGAGCCGGCTTCATCCGACAAGCCCGTCGAGCTCACCTTCCAGGCTTGGGTGCCCAACATCGACAAGGCCGTTGACGCTTTCAACGCCGAACACGATGACATCCACGTCACTCTCGAGACAATCACTGCCGGGCCCGATGGCGGATACGCCAAGATGCTGTCCGCTGTGCAGGCAGGTAACCCCGCCGATATCGCCCAGGTGGGCTACTCGGACATCCCCGACTTCCTCGTGAGCGACGCTCTCGAAGACATCACGCCCTACGTCGGCGAATCGAAGGATCTCTTCTCGTCGTGGCAGTGGGATGCCGGATCCTTCGACGGCAAGACCTACGCGGTGCCGCAGGCCAGCGGCCCGCTCGTGCAGTTCTACCGCGCAGACATCTTCGACTCGCTCGGCATCGCGTACCCGACCACGTGGGACGAGTACTACGAAGCCGCTAAGGCGATTCGTGCATCCGGTCCCGACCGTTACATCACCGCGTTCGCATTCAACCAGGCCGCGTGGCTCATCGGACTGTCGCAGCAGGGTGGCGCCAACTGGTTCTCGGCCGACGGCGATGCATGGGATGTCACGATCGACGACGAGAACACCCTCAAGGTCGCCGCGTTCTGGCAGAAGCTCATCGATGAAGACCTCGTCAAGGTTGAGGCCGACTTCTCGAGCGAGTGGAACGCCGACCTGCAGAACGGCAACGTTGCCACCTGGATTGTCGGATCGTGGGGTGACGCGATCATTCGCGGCACCGCGCCCGACACCGCGGGCAACTGGGCCGCGGGAGCGGTTCCGCAGTGGACCGCCGGTGAGAACGTCTCGGCAACCTGGGCCGGCGGCTCGGCAAGCGTTGTGCTCAAGGGCTCCGATCACCCGAAGGAAGCCGCCGAGTTCGCGCTCTGGCTTAACTCGAACCCGGACAGCGTGAGCATCCTCACGAGCATCGGCGCCGGATGGCCCTCGATCTCTGACGTGAGCGTCATCCCGGCCCTGCAGGAAGACCCCGAGGTCTTCGACTTCTATGGTGGACAGAACATCTGGGAGGTCGCGGCCGAGTCGGATGCTTCAGTCGACAACTCCTGGCGCTGGCCGCCGCTCGCCTCGACCCTGTTCGCCTCGCTCACTGACAACGTGAAGAGCGCGATCGAGGCCGGCACCCCGCTCACGGCAGCGTACGAGAAGACGCAGACCGACATGGTGGCCGCCCTCGAAGACAAGGGAATCTCGGTCAAGTAGCGATAACGCGCGGCGGGTCCCCCCACCCGCCGCGCGTTACTCGTGCCGCCTCCGTGAACGGAAATATAGATCCATGACCACAACTGCCCGGCGTCGACAGCCCTTCGGCCTCTACGTGCTGATCGTGCCCTTCGTCGTGATGTTCGCCCTGTTCTTCATCGCGCCCATCGTCTACGCGATCGTCGACAGCATGTTCTCGGTCAAGGCATCCGGGCTCGGCTTCGGGGCACCCGAGCGCATCTTCGTTTTCGTTGATAACTACGTCGCGGCACTCAGTTCCACCTCGTTTGTGGCCAGCCTCGGGCGACTCCTGGTGTTCTCGGCCATCGAGGTGCCGCTCATGGTTGTCACGTCACTCGCGCTCGCGCTGCTGCTCGAGTCGGGCAGGGCGCGATTCGGGCGGTTCTTCCGGGTCATCGCGTTCATCCCGTATGGGGTTCCCGGTGTCATCGCGGCGATTCTCTGGGGTTTCCTCTACATCCCCGCGACGAGCCCAATCCTGCAATCGCTCTCGTTCCTCGGTCTCGACATCAACCCGCTCAGCACACAGGGTGTGCTCTTCGCCATCGCGAACATCGCGTTGTGGGGATTCGCGGGATACAACATGTTCATCCTGATCGCGGCACTCAACGCGATTCCCTCCGAGCTCTACGAAGCCGCTCGCATCGACGGCGCGTCCGAGTGGGCCACCACCTGGCACATCAAGCTCCCCCTGCTGCGGCCCTCGATCATCCTCGTCACGGTCTTCACGATCATCGGCACGCTGCAGCTCTTCGTCGAGCCGCTCGTGCTGAGACCCCTCACCACTGCCATCAACTCAGACTTCACCCCTAACCTCGCGGCGTACAACCAGACGTTCGCCCAGGGAAACCCCAACCTCGCCGCGGCAATGGCTGTCATCGTCGCCGTGCTGGGCTTCGTGTTTTCCTTCGGCTTCCTGCGACTTGTGAACAGGAAGGGAAACCGCGCATGGTGACTCGTAGTCCCGGGCGAACTCCGCTCAGCAGCCGCATCATCGTCAACGGCGTTCTTGCCGTCAGCGCCCTCTACTTCCTGCTGCCCATCGTGTGGGTGCTCATCTCCGCCACGAAGTCACCGGGCGAGCTCTTCAGCACGTTCGGGCTGTGGTTTTCGGGATCGCCCCAGCTCTGGGAGAACCTCGTGTCGGTGTTCACGCAGGACAATGGCGTGTTCAGCATCTGGATCATCAACAGCATCGTCTACGCCGGCGGCGGTGCACTCGTGGCGACCGTCCTCGCGACGGCGTGCGGCTATGCCTTCGCGAAGTACAGCTTCCGAGGACGAGAGACGCTGTTCTCCATCATCCTGGGCGGCGTGCTCGTTCCCGCAACGATCATCGCGCTTCCGCTGTACTTCCTGCTCAACTGGGCGGGTCTCACGGGCAGCTACTGGAGCGTGCTGCTTCCGAGCATGGTGAGCCCATTCGGTGTTTATCTTGCCCGCATCCACGCCAACGCCTCGGTTCCCGACGAGGTTATCGAGGCCGCGAGGATCGATGGTGCGGGTGACCTGCGAGTGTTCGGCTCGATCGCGACCCGCATGATGACGCCAGCGATCGTGACGATCTTCCTATTCCAGTTCGTGACGATCTGGAACAACTATCTGCTGCCCCTCGTCATGCTCAACAACACGTCGACGTTCCCCGTGACCCTCGGGCTCACGCTCTGGAACTCGCAGACCCAGCGTGACCCGATGTTTTACCAGCTCGTGATCACGGGATCCGCGGTCTCCGTCATCTTGCTCGTGCTTTTGATGATCTCGCTGCAGCGCTTCTGGAAGGCGGACCTGTCGGCCGGTGCGACGAAGGGTTAGCCCTTCCTTAGAGCACGATAGGCGCTCGGGCTCACACCGTGAGTTCGGCTGAACTGCCGAGAGAAGTAGAACTGGTCGCTCATGCCGACCTCTCGCGCGATCTCCGAGACGGTCATCGCGGTGGTGTCGAGCAAGCGCCTCGCCTGAGCCATCTTTAGCGCGGTGTGGTGGGCGAGCACGCCGCCTCCCGTGGCGTTACGGAACAGTGCGCTGAGGTGAGACGGCGAGACACCGACGAGGCGGGCGAGTTCCGGAACCTTGATCTTTCCGTCAACGCGTTCGTTGAGGTATCGCATCGCTCGCTCGAGAGGCTCGCCCTGATCCTGCAATCGGCTGTCGACGGCGAGCTGGGTGAGCAACCGCCAGGCCATCCCGGATGCCGCGACGAGGCGGGCGGGGGACTGGTCCCGTTCGAGGGCGCTCACGATTTCGTCGAGCATTGCCGTTACTCGGTCGAGGGCACGTAGCGACAGGGTGACGTGGTCAGGCTCGATGCCGGATTCGGCGACGAGTTCTGGCACATCGGTGCCGCGCACATGGCACCACCAGATTGTCCATGGCGTGGATTCGGACGCTCCGTAGGAGTGCGGTGTTCCGCCCGGGATCACTATCGCGCTCGATGCGCCGACTCGAACCCGGGTTCCCGCTGTTTCCACCCAGCCCGTGCCCGAGACGCAGACGATGATGATCGTCTCATCCGCTCCGCCGGGGCGATGACGCCCGTGAGCTTCGGCATCGGGGAAATAACCGGCGTCGGTGACGATGAGTCGCCGAGTCACGGGTCGAGCAAGCGCCTCCGCGACGAGAGGTCGTGGAACCACGACGAGTCTCTGATTATCAAAGCCGATCGCGCGTTCCATCCGGAAAGTTTCTCACACTGCACAATCGTCCATATTCTGTGCAGCAATCTGCCATGGAGTTAGCGCTGGGGCACTCCTACCGTTGCAGTGTGACCGACGACGACGACGCCCTCAGCCGCATTGAGCTGCCGGATGCTCCATCCGACCAAGCCGCCATCCTCGCCGCGGGGGGTGTCGCATGCTGGAGTGAACCCGTCTCCATCGACACCTACGAGCCAGCCTCGCCCGACCGCTACCCGCTCTTTCTCGACCGCCGTGTCTACCAGGGATCGAGCGGCAAGGTCTATCCCATGCCCTTCATCGAGAGCGTCTCGCGCGAGAAGGCACCGCGCCTGTGGCAGGCGATTCACATCGAGACCGAGTGGATCCGGCTCATGCTGCTCCCCGAGATCGGCGGCCGCATTCACATCGGTTACGACAAGTCCGCCGACTACGACTTCTTCTATCGCAACAACGTGATCAAGCCCGCTCTCGTGGGTCTCGCCGGCCCCTGGATCTCCGGGGGCGTCGAGTTCAACTGGCCCCAGCACCACCGTCCGACTACCTTCCTTCCCGTCGAGACGAGCATCGACCGGGAGGATGACGGCGCCGTCACGGTCTGGCACTCGAGCATCGACTCGCTTCAAGGCATCCAGGGTACTTACGGCGTTCGTTTGCGCCCGGGGAGTGCTCTCATCGAGGTCGAGGCACGCATCCTGAACCCCCGTGATGAACCGCAGACGTTCCTCTGGTGGGCGAATGTCGCGGCACGTTCTCATGAGGAGTACCAGTCGTTCTTCCCAACCGATGTGCGGTTCGTCGCCGACCACGCGCGCCGTGCCATCACGGCGTTCCCGCGCGCCGACCGCCCGTACTACGGGGTCGACTACCCCGCGCTCGCGAGCAACGGTGACCCGGATGCGGACCGCATCGACCTCTACGGCAACATCCCGGTTCCGACGTCGTACATGATCACCGACACACGAGACGACTTCTTCGGCGGCTACGACCACCGCGCGAAGGCCGGTTTCGTGCACTGGGCCGACCACACGATCTCCCCCGGCAAGAAGCAGTGGACCTGGGGCAACGGCCCCGTCGGGCACGCCTGGGATGCGCATCTCACCGACTCCGACGGACCGTACGTCGAGCTCATGGCCGGTGTCTTCACCGACAACCAGCCGGATTTCAGTTTCATTGCGCCCGCCGAGACCAAGCGGTTCAGCCAGTTCTGGTACCCGATCAGTCAGATGGGGCCAGCTCACCAGGCGACGAAGGATGCCGCGGTGAGTCTCACTCGTACTGGGTCGACCGTGACCATCGGAGTGTCGTCGAGTGCCGCGCATCCTGTCGCCACTATCGAGTTGTTTGCGGACGACGCACTCGTGGGTGAGTGGTCGGTCGAGCTGTCGCCCGGCGCGCCGTTCCTCGAGACGCTCGCGGTGGAGGAGGCTTCCACGTTGCGCGTGCGGGTGGCCGCCGACGGTCGCGAACTCGTCTCGTGGATCCCGCGAGCCCGTGACGAGAATCCCGAGGAACCCTGGGCCGCCGAAGAGCCGCCGACCCCCTCCGAGATACCGAGCTCGGACGAGCTGTACCAGACGGGTGTTCATCTAGCCCAGTACCGGCATCCCACCCGATCGCCGATTCCGTACTTCGACGAGGTGCTTGAGCGCGATCCGTCAGACACGAGAGCGTCGATTGCCCTCGGCTCGTGGCACTTCCGCCGGGGGGAGTACGAGAGCGCTCGGGGCCATTTCGACACTGCGCTCGAGCGACTCACCCGCCGTAACCTCAACCCGCAAAGCGGTGAGGCGAGCTACCGACTGGGTCTGGTTCTTGAGCGCCTAGGCGAGCTCGACGAGGCACGGGAGCGTTTCGCGAAGGCGTCCTGGGACTTCGCGTGGGCCCGCCCAGCCACCCACGCCGTGGCACGACTCGACCTGCGCGCGGGTCACCCCGCTCAAGCGCTCGAACGCCTTCGCGATCGGGCGCGGATCGATGCGCCCGATTCGCAGACCGCCTTTCTTGTTGTGCTCGCGTTGCGTGCTCTCGGCGACACCGAGAACGCAGCACAAGAACTCGCCGCCGCACGCGCGCTCGACCCGCTCGATCCTCTCCTGCTCGCGCTGGATGGCTCGCTCGATGTCGTTGATCCGCGCACGCCCGTGGATGTCGCGCTCTCCCTCGTTCGTGCGGGGGCCGTCGATGACGCACTTGCACTCACTGCCGAAGCAAGCGGGAACGCATCGATCGGCTTCACCAATCCCGGACCCATGCGCCACTACCTCCGAGCCCTGTGGCTCGAAGCGGCGGGCGCGAGCGACGCGGCAGCGGACGAGCGCCGTATCGCTCGGGAGGCAGACAGTCGCTTCACGTTCCCGTTCGGTCTCGATGACTATGACGCCCTCGTGCGCGCGCTTGCCGTCGATCCGGGCGATGTAGTTGCCGCTGCGCTGCTGGGCGCCTGGTACCTCGATGCTGGTCGAATCGATGACGCCCGCGCGGTGCTCCTCACGAGCACCTCTGGTGGCTCGGTCGATCCCGTCGCCTGGCGCAATGCGGGCATCTCCCTGGTTAAGACCGATGGCGATCTAGACGAAGCCGACGCGCTCTTCGGGCGTGCTCTCGCACTCAGCCCGAACGATGCTCGACTCGTGTTCGAGCGTGATCTTCTCGCGGTGCTCCGTAGGGTGCCCTCTTCGCAGAGACTGAGTGCCATCGAACAGCACGATCGCTCGGTGCTCAAGCGGGACGACCTGATGCTCTCCTACCTGCACCTTCTTGTTGATGAAGACCGTGTGGATGATGCTCTCGAGATCCTTGAAACACGCTGGTTCCAGCCGTTCGAGGGTGGGGAGGGTCAGGTCATCGCGGCGTGGGACCGAGCAACACTCGCGAGCGCGCGCATCCTGATCGAGAACGACCCCCACGCTGCCCGCGCGTTTCTCGAACGCACAGCGGACGTTCCCGTCAACCTCGGCGAGGGACGGCATCCCGCGACAAGCCTCGCGGAGCGGCACGTGCTGCTCGGCGATGTGCTAATCCTGTGCGGCGAGCATGCCCTCGCGGCCGAGTCGTGGGAACGCGGTCGCAACGGCACAGCGCCCTTGGCCGTGGCGCCGCGCTTGATCGACGCGAGCGACTACTGGGTGGGGATTGCCCACACGCGTCTCGGCGAGATCGACGAGGCGCTCGCTGTGTGGACAGCTCTGGAAAATCGGGCGGCCGAGATCGAAGCGGGACCGCTCGCCGTCGACTACTTTGCGACATCCCTCCCGGAGCTACTCTTGTTCGATACCGACACCGAGGCTGCTCGCACAGCATCCGCTGCCGCCCTCCGGTGGCTTGCCGAAACGGGCCGCGCAGCCACGAGCCAGGGAGCACGTGCATGACCGACGAACCGCGTTACCTCGGCTCAGGTGCCATCGACACCGACCGCTCGGCTCTCACGGGTGTCATTCCCGCGCACCTGCCGCAGCGTCTCACGATCACGCTCTGGGATTTCTCCTGGTACACCCGAGCGGGGGAGGGGGAGCCATTCCACGACCTGGATGTCGCGTGTGCGGAAGCGGCAGCCCTCGGCTACAACGCCATCCGTATCTGCGCGGCCCCTCTCCTGCTTTTCGGCGAGCTGGGTCTAGACGATCTCGCTCAGGACCTGGAAATCGAGGGGATGGGGGCCGCTGCGACGGGCGGCTACTTCGGCCAGCGCACTCGCTGGTACGACACCCCTGGCGGCTACTCGCTCAACCTTCGCGCACGCCTCTTCGAACTGTTTGATGCTGCGGCCCGTCACGGTCTCGTCGTGATCCTCGCGAGCTGGGAGTACCAGCAGTCGCCGTCCTTCGCTCGCTCGAGCCGGTGGTTCGAGGCGATTGACGATGTCCCCCTGGCCGAACGCTACGCGGCGCTCGCCGGAGCCTCCGATCGCATGATCGATGCGCTCACCGATGCGGGACACCGCGACCGCATCGCTCTCGTCGAGCTCCACAATGAGGTCGACTTCTCGATCCTTCCTGCGCTCGCCGACGGCGGAGTTCAACAGGTCGAGCGGCTTCGTGAGCGGCATCCCGACCTGCTGATCACGGCGAGCTACGGTAAGCCCCCTCACCTCGCGATGCACGAGGTTCCGAACGGGCTCGGCGTCGGGCAGTTCCACGTGTACAGCTACGGCGTGCTCGACGAGCTGCAGAAGCTGCTCGACATTCGCTCCGAGGGACAAGAAGACTTCCCTAACGCGGCCCTGACGGCCATGCTCCAGGATGACGCTCCGTCCGTCGCGGACTACGGTCGCGCATCCGCCTGGAAGTACCGCGCAACGGTCGTGACCGACCAGATGTTTTATGGCTACGACTGGATCGACCCGGAGTGCTGGGACGACTACCTCGTAGCCCACTATGACCGTTACGACGAAGTCATGAAGCGCGAGATCGAGTCCCGCGTGATCGCGGTCGCGAGCTGGGCGCGGTGGCAGAACGTTCCCGTTGTTATCGGTGAGGGCTGGGTCGGGTATACCCCGCTCAACGGCACGTTCGAGGAGGGCCCCATTGGGTTGGTGCTTGCCGAGCACGGCATCCGCACCGCTCTCGCCCACGGGGTCTGGGGCGTCGTGCTGTGCTCGAACGCGGCTCCGCATCACCCGATGTGGAGCAACCGCGAGTGGCAGCAGCGAATGAATGCCGAGATCCTCGGACGCTAGCCGTACGGATGATTCTCCGTTCCGTCAAGCCCCCAGTCACTTCACGCACACCGGCATACCGTGTAGACATGAGCGATTCCATGTCCGACGAAGAGAAGCGTCACGATCAACTGACGCGAGCGCCGAAGTCGAGCGAAGCGGATGCAGCACCCCGCATCCGCGTGAGCGAAGCCCCCAGTGGCGCCACCCGAATCGACGTAGCCGAAACCGCTGCGGTGCGCCCGGGCAACCCCGATAAGCAGAACGGATGAGCGCCCGCGTCGCGGCCGTCGTCTACAACCCCGTCAAGGTTGATCTCGAGGCGCTGAAGCTCGTCGTCGAGGCAGACCCGGCATCGGCCGACTGGACCGTCAACTGGATCGAGACAAGCGTCGATGATCCCGGTCAGGACATCACGCGTGAGGCTATCGAGGCCGGAGCATCCGTCATTGTTGCTGCCGGCGGCGATGGCACGGTTCGGGCGGTTGCCGAAAGCGTGCGCGGAACCGACGCCGCTCTCGCACTTCTGCCCTCGGGAACGGGAAACCTCCTTGCCCGCAACGTCGACCTCGCTCTCGATGACGCGGCCCAGTCGTTTTCGACGGCGTTCACTGGCGTCGATCGCGCGATCGACATCGTCGACATCGAGATTCGACGCGAAGACCGTTCGGTGGAAAAGCACGCCTTTCTCGTGATGGCCGGTGCGGGGCTCGATGCACGCATCATGTCGAACACCGATGACGAGCTTAAGAAGAAGGTCGGGTGGCTTGCCTACGCTCAGGCCCTCGGCGTCGTTCTGCGCGACAAGCACGGCTTGCGTCTCGACTACAAGATCGATTCCCGACGCAATCAGTCGGCTCGCGCGCAAGCGATCATCGTGGGCAACTGCGGATCGCTGCCCGCCAACATCCTTCTCTTGCCCGATGCGCTCGTGGATGACGGCCTGCTCGATGTGGCCGTGCTCAAGCCCGAGTCGATCGGTGGCTGGTTCGCGATGATCTTCAAGATCTTCTGGGAGAACGGCGTCGTGCGGCGCACGGCGTTCGGTCGTCGTTTGCGCGAACTCCACACCGATTCCGTGCACTTCAAGCAAGCAAAGACACTCGTCGCCCGCTTCAGCCAGCCCGAGGAGATCCAGCTCGATGGCGACCCGTTCGGTGATGCCATCGGCTTCCGAGTGACGGTTGATGGGGGCGGTCTCACGATCAAGGTCCCCGCCCCCTCCTAACGCGCTATACCCGCTTCAGGCTGGCTTCAGCGCGAGCAGGGCAGGATGAGACCGTGCGCATACTGGTGGTTGAGGACGAAGTGCGGCTCGCCGATGGCATCCGTCGCGGTCTCGAGGCCGAGGGCTTCGCGGTGGATGTTGCCGCGAACGGCACCGACGGACTCTGGATGGCGCGCGAGCACGAGTACGCCGTAATCCTCCTCGACATCATGCTTCCCGGCATCAGCGGCTACCGCATCTGCGAGACGCTTCGTGCGGAGAAGGACTGGACACCCATCATCATGCTCACCGCCAAAGACGGCGAGTGGGACCAGGTCGAGGCGCTCGATACGGGCGCGGACGACTACCTCACCAAGCCGTTCTCCTTCGTCATCTTGCTGGCTCGGATCCGAGCCCTCGTGCGCCGCGGCAGCGGTGCGCGCCCCGCGGTTCTCGAAGCCGGCGACTTGACCCTCGACCCCGCAAGCCGGGAAGTTCATCGAGGCGGTACTCCCATCGAGCTAACCACGAGGGAGTTCGCCGTGCTGCAGTACCTCATGCGGCACCGCGGCGAGGTCGTCTCGAAACGGGACGTCGTCGAGGGCGTCTGGGACTACGACTTCGAGGGCGACCACAACATCGTCGAGGTCTACGTTCGACACCTCCGCAATAAGGTCGATCGCCCCTTCGGTCGCGACGCGATCGAGACTCTTCGCGGCGCTGGGTACCGATTGGCGGCCGACGGTGGCTGAGCGCCGCGGGGCATCCATCCGCCTGCGGATCACCACTATCGCGAGCGCCGTGGTTGCCGTTGTGCTTGTGCTCGGCGCCGTGCTTTTTGTGCTCGTCATGCGCGCGGCCCTTGTTGACGGGGTTCGCACCGCGGCGGGCAACGATGCCTCGGCAATCGCGGAGCGCATCCATGATTCGAAAGACTTCTCCCTCACTGAGTCGGAACTCGACGCGGAAGACCAGCTCATCCAACTCGTGCGGGATGGCGCGGTCATCGCGGCGAGTGAGGATGTCGAGGAGCTGGGCCCGTTAGCGGTGCGCGAGGGCTCCGCCACAGTCTCGGTGCCGGACGAGGACCGCCAGTACCTGGTTGCTGCCGAGGAGTCCCGAGACGACGTGCTCGTTGTTGTCGGTCACGACCTCTCCGACGTGGATGAATCGATCGCGGCGATCGTTCCCCTCGTGGCAGTGAGTATTCCGGTGCTGGTTGCCCTGCTCGCAATCACGACCTGGATCGTTGTCGGTCGCGCCCTGCGCCCGGTTGAGCGGATGCGAGTCGAGGTTGACGAGGTTACGGCCAACCGCCTCGATCACCGGATCGCTGGTGCCGATGCTCCCGACGAGCTCGGACGCCTCGCCGCGACAATGAACCGCATGCTCGATCGGCTCGACGACTCCCAACGCACCCAGCGCCGCTTCATCTCGGACGCCTCGCACGAGCTCAAGTCTCCGCTCGCATCGCTGCGTCAATACGCCGAGGTCGCACGCTCGTATCCCGACCGCATGACCGCGGCGGAGCTCACAGAGGCGATCGACGATGAGGGTGGCCGCCTCGAGCGCATCGTGCGCGGGATGCTTGTGCTCGCCCGGGCTGACGAGGGCTCGCTGCGTAAGGCCGCTCGACCCGTAGATCTCGACGATCTCCTCCTGCAAGAGGCGCAGCGGCTGAAAACATCCACCGCTCTCACCGTGGATGCGGCGATCGAGCCCGCACGGATCGAGGGGGATGCCGAACTTCTCGCGCAGGTCGTTCGAAATCTCGTCGACAACGCGGCTCGTCACGCTCGCGGTCGGGTGAGCCTGTCACTCACATCTCCCGGCGTCATTATGGTGGACGACGACGGGCCCGGCATCCCTCAGCCCGACCGTGAGCGCATATTTGAGCGCTTCGTCAGGCTCGACGACGCGCGTGCGCGTGATGCTGGCGGCAGTGGTCTCGGACTCGCGATCGTTCGGGAGATCGTCGGCGCTCATGGGGGCACAGTCGTGGCATCGGAGAGCCCGCTCGGCGGGGCGCGGTTCACGGTCACGCTCTCCTGAAGAAACCTTCAGCACGTTTCAGCGTCGCTTCAGTGGTCGCCCGGCACTGTGGAGTTATGACAAACACAGACAACAACACCGAGATCATCACCCCCGCATCCGAGACCGTCGTGGAGCGTCGCCCGAGCCGCAAGGCCTGGTGGATTGCCGGTGGCGGCATCGGTCTGGCTGTGGCCCTCGGGGCCGGCGCGCTCGGCGTCTCGATCGCGAATGCCGTGGATGACGACCGCGACGACCAGACCTCCGAGGTCAGCTCTGTCACTCCGCTGAACGGCGACGAACGCGTGGGTGACAACGACCGCGACGACAACAACGATGGTGATCGCCGTGGCGATGGCAGCCTCGAGGACGACAACAGCAACACGAGCGGCAACGGCACCGACCACCACGCGCCGATCAGCGACGCCGATCGCTCCAGTGCGGAAGCAGCCGCGATCGCCGAGGTCGGCGAGGGCACCATCACCGACGTCGACCGCAGTGACGACGCCGACCACGCCTGGGAGGTTGAGGTAACCTTCGCCGACGGTCGCGACGCCGATGTCGAGCTCGACGCCGACTTCCACGTGGTGCGAGTCGACCAGGATAACTAGCTCGTAAAGCACAAAGCGCCCCGGGTCATCGACCCGGGGCGCTTTGTGTGCTCAGTGCTAGTTCTGCTCGACAGTGCCTCGCCAGGCACCGTCAGCGATGCCCTGGTCTTCGATGTACTTCTTGAAGTTGTTCAGCTCAGCCTTCACTGAGGCATCCGGGATGTGCAGTGCGGCACCCGCGGTCTCGATGAAGCCCTCGGGCTCCCAGTCGATCTGCACGGCGACACGGCTTGACGTGTCGCTGAGGTGGTGGAATGTCACAACTCCCGCGTGGTCGACTTCGCCGCCCGTGCTCGTCCACGCGATACGGTCATCCGGGATCTGCTCCGTGATCACCGTGGTGAACTCGCGCGACGCTCCGGCGACGCGCACCTTCCACAGCAGGTGCTTGTCATCCCCTTGGGTGATGCTCTCGACCATGCTGAGAAACTTCGGGAAGCTCTCGAACTGGGTCCACTGGTTGTAGGCGATGTTCACGGGGACATCGACGTCAATCGTCTGTACTACCTGGGCCATTTTTACTCCATTCCCTAGGTAATCGACGCTAGGCGGGAGCGGCTCGGGATGTGAGGGGTTGACATGGCGAGGCCCCAGCGACAGCACCTCTCACGACCGCAGTGCGACCTCCTGGCTGAGCCACAGAGAATAGCGATCCCACGGATCTACCACCCCGGCGGCGAGCACAGCGATGTGTTCGGCGAGGGCGTCATGTTCGTGGAACCACTCCGTCGTCGATACCCGGTGTGACGCGAATTGCGCGTGCCTCTTCTGCTCGACCCGACGGTCACCGCGCTCGAACGCGAGCACCTCGTCGTGCGGCAGGCTCGCGATCCGGCCCCGCGGGTTGCCCGAGGTGCCAATCTTGATCCGGTCTCGAAAGCGGATGTAGTAAACAACATCCACACGCACGGGATCGCCCAGCTCGGTCACCGCTCCCACGTGCCACTCGCAGATCGCGCACAGCCATCCGCTCGGGTACCGCACACCGAGCCTGGATCCGCACGCCACGCACGGCGATGGCAGCAGGTCGGTCACCCCAAACTCCCCATCGACCCACTCGTGGGCCGCGAGTAGGTGAGTGGTGCACAGTCCGAGTTCGGCAGCTTCGTTGGCTGGGCGCAGGCATCCGCTGTCCCCATCGACAGCCCGGCACACCTTCACGCCCGCCACGCTACCTCGCGCCTCCGACCTTGACCTCCGGATCGCCTCCGTCACACATCCGCACCCTGCGTTGTCTTGTTAGATAGCGAAAGGAATCCATGAACGCCACGGCCTACCATGAGCACATGTTGCCCGACACCGAGAGCGGCCCCGAGGACGGTTCGACGGCCTTCGTGGCGGCGCGACCCCGACTGTTCGGCATCGCCTACCGCATGCTCGGCAGCGCGATTGAGGCAGAAGACATCCTGCAGGATGTCTGGCTCAAGTGGCAGCAGTGCGACCGTACGACAGTCGAGAATCCGGCTGCCTTTCTCGCGACCATAACGACGAGGCTGTCGATCAATCTTGCCTCCTCGGCGCGCGCTCGACACGAGACCTATATCGGTCCGTGGCTTCCTGAGCCCGTGGACACGAGCGCCGATCCGGCACTGGGTGCTGAGCGTGGTGAAGCGTTGCAGTTTGCGGTACTCATTCTGCTTGAGAAGCTCACGCCCGTCGAGCGCGCCGCTTACGTTCTTCGCGAAGCCTTCGACTACCCCTATTCGCTCATCGCCGAGATCGTTCAGCGTGACCAGCCCGCGGTGCGCCAACTCGTGAGTCGTGCCCGCAAACACCTCGCCGAGGAACGTCGTCAACCCGCAAGCGAGCCCGAGCAGCGTCGGTTGTTGAGCGCTTTCCTCACTGCGGCCCAGTCCGGCGACCTGGCGGCCCTCGAGCGCTTATTCGCCGAGGATGTCGTGAGCTACTCGGACGGCGGTGGTGTGAAGCTCGCGGCGCGCATCCCGATTCGCGGACGCGAACGCGTCGCGAAGTTCATCGCCGCGTTCTCGAGCCACTTCTGGAAAGACGCGACGTTGCGCTGGCTCACGGCCAACAACCAGCCCGCTGTCGAGGCGTCACGAGACGGTGTCGCCTTCACCGTGGTGACCGTGGTGGCTTCCGCGGAGGGCATCGATCAACTGCTCTGGATGATGAATCCCACCAAACTCGGTCGGGTCTCGCCGAGTCTCGCGTAGCGTGACCGACGGCGGGGCTACGGTACACGCGGTGTACCTGGCTTGTAAGGCGATGGACGCCTTGAGTCTCGCGGCCCTCGTGGCGGTCAACGGATTTCTCGTCGAGGACGGCGGAGGTGAGGTCGCTACTCACGGTTCACCCGTGCACGATCCGACCGAGATTGCCCGACTGCTTCTTGCCGTGCTCGCGGAGCGCGATCTGTCAGAGGTCTCGGTCAACGGCTCACCAGGACTCGTTGCGCGAGACCATGGGCGTGTTACTGCTGTGGCGTGCATAACGGTCTCGGACGATCTGGTCAGCGAGGTCTGGCTCACGCTCAACCCAGCCAAGTTGGCGTCCTGGAACCGAATCACCTAAATCGGTCACAACCCTAAGAGTCACCCTGTCTTAGCTGCTGACCGGCCGGAGCGGATGCTTCGCCGGAAGCCAGCGAAAGGGTTTGTCATGAAGATCGTTGTAATCGGCGGAACCGGCCTCATCGGATCCAAGCTCGTCGCGAAGCTCGGCGCTCACGGGCACGAAGCAGTCGCCGCATCTCCGAATTCCGGAGTCAACACCATCACTGGTGAGGGTCTCGCGGAGGCGCTAGCGGGCGCGGATGTCGTGGTTGACGTCTCCAACTCGCCGTCGTTCGAGGAGGCCGCGGTGCTCGCGTTCTTCACGACATCCACCACCAACCTGCTCGCGGCAGAGAAGGATGCTGGCGTGGGTCACCACGTCGCACTCTCGGTCGTGGGAACCGAGCGACTTGTCGACAGCCCGTACATGCGGGCGAAGGTTGCTCAGGAGTCGCTCATTAAGGAGTCAGGTGTGCCGTACTCGCTCGTGCACGCCACCCAGTTCTTTGAGTTCGTGAAGAGCATCGCCGACAGCGCAACCGAGGGGAACACGGTGCGACTCTCACCGGCTCTCATCCAGCCGATCGCGGCGGATGACGTGGCGACGGCCGTCGGTCGCACCGCGGTTGGTGAGCCACTCAACGCCACGATCGAGATTGCCGGACCGGAGAAGTTTGGGCTCGACGAGCTCATCCGTCGTGGTCTCGCGTTCAAGAATGACCCGCGCGAGGTTGTCGCCGATCCAGAAGCGCAATACTTCGGGGCGCTCCTGGCGCAGGATTCGCTTGTCGCGGGTGCGGATGCAACGATCTTCGAGACGACCTTCGCCCAGTGGCTCGACGCGAGCGCGAAATAGCCATGAAGATCGCGGTGGTCGGTGGAACCGGCCTCATCGGAACGCGCCTCGTCGCGACGCTTGAAGATCAGGGCCACGATGTCGTCGTCGCATCTAGAGCCACTGGCGTGAACTCGTACACAGGGGAGCGCCTCGCAGAGGCGCTCGCGGGAGTCGAAACGGTAGTGGATGTCTCCAACTCCGGCTACCTCGACGAGGCGGGAGCGCGTGATTTCTTCTACGGGTCAACGCTCAACCTGCTCACCTTCGGCGCCGCGGCAGGAGTCGCTCATCACGTCGCGCTCTCGGTTGTGGGCACTGACCGTCTCGCCGCCTCGGAGGGCGGGTACTTCGCGGCTAAGCTCGCGCAGGAGAAACTCATCGCCGCGTCGAGTCTGCCGTACTCGATCGTGCACGCGACTCAGTTCTTCGAGTTCATCACGAGCATCGCGGATGCGGCGACGAGTGCCGGTGTCGTCGCTGTCGCGCGCGCTCTCATCCAGCCCATGGCGGCCGACGATGTCGCTGCCGCGGTCGCGCGGGTTGCCGTGGGCGCTCCGATCGGAGGCATGGTCGAGTTCGCCGGTCCTGAGCAGTTCCGACTCGATGATCTCGTGCGTCGAGGCATCCGGAGCGACCCGCGTGAGGTGGTGGCGGATCCACTCGCCCGCTACTTCGGTGCGCGCTTGGGCGAGCGAGAGTTGTTGCCGTCTGCCAGCGCGACCCTCACCTCCACTCGCCTGACCGACTGGCTTAGTGCCCCCTGAGCCATGCTCGTTCCCGAGCTTGTCGAAGGGACCCTTCGACAAGCTCAGGGACCGTCAGGCTAGGGCCGCACGAGGGCGCTAGCCGCAGCCTCCAACACCACGCGGGTGAGCTCGTCCAGGAGCGGGGATGCCAGGTTCCAGCGCTGCCAATAGAGCAGCACGTCGATTGAGGTGCCGGGGGACAGCTCCACGAGTGAGCCCTCGCGCAGGCCGCGCTCCGATTGTTGATCGGGGAGCATGCCCCAGCCCATGCCGAGCTCGACAGCGCGAGCGAAGTCGTGCGAGGTAGGAACGAAGTGCCGCGGCGACCGTGGTGTTCGCCCGAGAACTCCGCGCAGAAAGCTCTGTTGCAGATCGTCCTTGCGGTCGAAGTCAACCATGGGGGCGTTGTCGAGGGCGGAGAGGCCGTCATCGAGCCACCGGTCCCGGAAGTTCGGTGTCGCCACGGCTCGGTAGCGCATCACTCCAAGCGGCGACGCACTGCACCCCTGCACTGGGCGCTTCTCCGCAGTCACAGCGGCCATAACCGTGCCCGCTCTCAGCAGCGACGCGGTGTGCTCCTGGTCCTCCCGGTAGATGTCGAAGACCGCGCCCGTGGCATCCTGCGCGGCGGCGAGGGCAGGCAGCAACCATGTCGCGAGCGAGTCGGCGTTCACGGCAATCGCGAGGGACGGAATGGATGCCGATCCCAGGCTCGCCTCGAGATCGTGCCGCAACAGCTGAAGCTGCTGCGCATACCTGAGCAACCGCGATCCTGCTTCGGTCGGTGCAATCGGGTTGGTGCGCTGCACGAGCACCTGCCCGGCCGACTGTTCCATGGCCTTGATGCGCTGCGACACCGCGGATGCAGTGATATGCAGCCGCTGGGATGCCGCCTCGAAGGTGCCCTCCTCGATGACCGCGATGAGAGTAGCGAGGTGATCGAGCTGAAGCTCAGCCATTAGCTTGTCTTATGCACATGAAGAAACATTATCTCGACTAATGATCTGCACGCCCGTACTTTCGACGAGTGGACATCCCTCTTACCGCCGTGCTCACGGGCCTTGCGACCGGCTTCGGCCTCATCATCGCGATCGGCGCTCAAAACACTTTCGTGCTGCGACTAGGAATCTCGGGGCCAGCTCGGGCGATCCTCGCCGTCGTCGCGATCTGCGCGGTGTCGGATGCCGTGCTGATCTTCGCTGGAGTGCTCGGCATCGGAGTTCTCGTGGAGCAAGTGCCGATAGCTCTGGTGATTCTTCGCTTTCTCGGAGCCGGATTTCTCATCGTGTACGGGATCATGGCGGGGCGCCGCGCTCTTCGTCCGAAGGCGCTGAACGTCGAGGCTCCCGCCGGGACAGAAGCAGCGGCATCCACAACCCTCACGATGACCCAACCGAAGCTGAGCACCGCGGTGCTCACCGCGCTCGCTTTCACGTGGCTCAATCCGCACGTCTACCTTGACACCCTCGTGTTCCTCGGGTCGATCGCCAACCAGCAGGGCGACCTGCGCTGGGTGTGGGCAGGCGGGGCGATCGCGGCGAGCTTCATCTGGTTCTTCGCGCTCGGATTCGGTGCCCGCTTCCTGCGTCCGATCTTTGCCCGCCCGATGGCGTGGCGCATCCTGGACTCCGCGATCTCTATCTTCATGATCGGGTTGGGTCTGAAGCTCGCGATCTGGGGTTAGCCGACGTGACGCACAAGGGAATCGCGCAGCTGCCCGTCGCGTAGATTGGAGGGATGTCCAGTTCTCTCAAGATCTCTGATGAAGTCGCGTCTGCCCTCGCCGAAAACCGTCCGATCGTCGCTCTCGAGTCGACCATCATCTCTCACGGCCTGCCGCGCCCGCGCAACCACGAAGCCGCGATCGAGTTCGAGACGATCCTGCGCGACGCCGGTGTGACTCCCGCGACGATCGCCGTGCTCGATGGCGTTCCCCAGATCGGTCTGGATGCCGAGGGTGTGCGCCGCATCGCCGAAGACGAGCTCGCCAAAGCCTCGGTTCGAGACCTCCCCATCCTCGCCGCACGCGGCGCGAGCGGTGCCACAACCGTGGCCGCGACCGCTCACCTCGCCGCCCTCGCGGGCATCCGCGTCTTCGCGACCGGAGGCCTCGGTGGAGTTCACCGAGGCGCTAACGAGACCTTCGACGAATCTGCCGACATCGACACGCTCGCCGTCACGCCCGTGACGGTCGTATCCGCCGGTGTGAAGTCGGTGCTTGATATCTCCGCGACGCTCGAGCGTCTCGAGACGCTCAGCGTTCCCGTCATCGGCTTCGGCACCAAGGTGTTCCCGAGCTTCTGGCTGCGTGAGTCCGACTTCACGCTCGACTGGTCGGTCGACACCGCCGAAGAGGTCGCCGCCGTCATGCGCGCTCAGGATGCCTTCGGTCACGGCCAGGGGATCGTCGTCGCCAACCCCATCCCTCTCGACCAGCAGTGGGACCCCGCTCACCACGACAGCGTGCTTGCAGAGGCCTTCACCGCGGCCGAAGCTGCGGGCGTGCGCGGCAAGGCGGTCACCCCGTTCCTGCTCGGCTTCATCGTTGAGGCATCCCAGGGCCGCAGCCTCGAGGTCAACCTCGACCTCGCGCGCAACAACGTGCGGGTTGCCGGCCAGATCGCCACGGCTTGGTCGAAGCTTGTCTGAGCCGGCTTCGTCGCCCGTGTCCCAGTCGCCCGCGCGCATCATCGCCTTTGGCGACGTAATTGATGATGTCGTCGTCGTGCCGTCTGGCCCGATTCGCGATGACACCGACACGAAGTCCTCGATCCGTTTCCGGCCCGGCGGATCTCCCGCTAATACGGCAGCCTGGCTCGGCTTTCTCGGAGCCCCGGTCGACTTCGTTGGCACGGTGGCGCGAGTGGACGCCGGCCGCCACACCGCGGAACTCGCTGCCGCCGGTGTTACCCCGCATCTGCGTGGGCACGCGACGCTGCCGACGGGAACCATCGTTGTGCTCGTCCAGGGTCAGCGTCGTTCGATGCTCACCGAGCGTGGTGCGAACACGGCGAGCGATACGGCTCTCGTAACGGATGAACTACTGGACCAGGCATCCGCCTTGCACCTCACCGGGCACGCGCTGCTCAACGACACCGGAGCCGCTGGGTTTGCCGATGTAATTCGTCGCGCCCGCGCCGCGTCGGTCGCCGTCTCGATCTCCCCAGGTTCGGCGGGTTTTCTCGCCGACTACGGGGCCGAGGAGTTCCTCGCCGCGGTCGCCGGGGCATCCATCCTGTTTCCCGCGCTCGAAGAGGGCCGACTGCTGACCGGGCTCACTGAGCCGTCAGAGATTGCCGCACGCCTCGCCGAGACGTTCGACACCGTTGTGCTTACTCTCGGCAGCGAGGGCGTTGTTGTCGCTCACAGTGGCGAGGTCACGGTCGTCAAGGCAGTGTCAGTCGATGTCGTCGACCCGACCGGTGCTGGCGACGCGTTCTGCGCTGGTTTTCTTGATGAGTGGGTGCGCACGGGAAATCCCGTTGGTGCGGCCCGCGCTGGCACGCTCGTCGCGGCGCTCGCCGTCAACGTGATGGGCGCGCGTCCGGTCGTCTAGTACCTCGACAAGCTCGGTAGGTCTCGGCAAGCTCGACCCGCCTTAAGAGTGGGCCTCGGCAAGCTCGACCCGCCTTAAGAGTGGGTCTCGGCAAGCTCGACCCGCCTCAAAGGGGGTCGAGCTTGTCGAGACCAGTCGAGCTTGCCGAGACAGCTCCCCGCTACCCGCTCGCGCTAGCGGCCTTGACGGCCTCGTACGCGGCGAGTGCCTCACGGCGACTTTCGCCGAGGTCCACGATCGGCTCGGGATACTCCGGGCTCAGCCACTCGGGCACCCAGCGCTCCACGTACTCCGCATCTTTGTCGAACTTCTGTTGCTGCAGCACGGGGTTGAACACCCGGAAGTAAGGCGCGGCATCCGCTCCCGACCCCGCGACCCACTGCCAGTTGCCCGGATTGCTCGCTTCGTCGGCATCCACGAGCGTGTCCCAGAACCATTGCTCGCCGATACGCCAGTCCACGAGCAGGTTCTTCACGAGAAAACTTGCGGTGACCATCCGCACCCGATTGTGCATGATGCCGGTGTGCCACAGTTCGCGCATGCCGGCATCCACGAGAGGGATGCCGGTGGCGCCGTGCTGCCACGCCTCGAGCTCCTCCGGGTTGGGCTCTCCCCATCCGAACGCGTCGAATGCCGGTCGGTAGTTGCGGGTGGCCAGGTCGGGCACATTGAAGAGGATGTGGGTGTTGAACTCTCGCCATCCCACTTCGCTCGCGAACTTGGCGACGTTCGATCGAGCCGCGGGCGTCATGTCGCCGTGGATGCGTCTCCAGACCTGGAACGGGCTGATCTCGCCGAATCGCAAGTGTGGGCTCAGTCGACTCGTCGCCTCGACGCCGGGTTCGTCGCGCCGGTGGTAGAGCGGAAGACCGTCGTCGATGAAAGCCTCAAGTCGTTCGTGGGCCGATGCTTCGCCCGGAGTCCACGTTTCCCGGAGGCCACCCGCCCAGTCCGGGCGGGTGGGGAGCAGCGCCCAGTCATCGAGGTCATCGCTGTCCGCGCTAGCCCACTCGGGCACGCGTAGGTCGAGCGGCTCGCGCACAGGCATGGCTTGGCAGGCGCGCCAGAACGGAGTGAACACTCGATACGGGTCGCCTTGGCCATTCGTGACGGTCCAGGGTTCGAAGAGCACGCTGCCCTGAAAGCTTCTCGCGTCGATGCCGGTCTCCCGAAGCGCCGACTTGAGGCGAGCGTCAACCTCGCGCGCCGCGCCGTATCGACGGTTCCAGAACACTGCGCCGGCGCCGATCTCTTCGACGAGCGTCGGGATGACCGCTTCCGCGGCTCCCCGGCGCAGCACCAGTTGTCCGCCGAGTTCCGTGATGGATGCCGCAAGCGACGCAAGCGATCCGTGGAGCCACCAGCGGCTCGCGGCACCGAGCGGCCGCACTTCGGTGCTGTCGTCATCCAGAACGTAAACCACGACAACTGGTTCGCCACGGTCAACGGCCGCGTCGAGCGCAGGGTTGTCGGCGAGGCGGAGGTCGTCGCGCAACCAGACGACGCTCGGGCCCGCCATCAGTCGGTGGTGTCGCTGGCGAGGCGCAGTTTGTCGGAGAGTTCCGTGAGCGTCTGGAGTTCTTCGGTGCTGAGTGCTCCGCCAACACGGCGGTGGATCGCGTCGGCGTGAGCGAAGGCGACGGAGCGGAACATGGCGAAGCCTGCGTCGGTGAGCCGCACGATTGTGCCGCGGGCGTCTCCGGGGTCGGGTTCTTTGAGTACGAGTTCTTTGGCGACGAGGCGATCGACGAGGCGGGACACGCTGGGCTGGGTCAGCAGGAGGTGTCGGTTGAGGTCGCGGAGTCGAGTCTTGCGGTCGGGCTGCCGTGAGAGATTGAAGAGCACGTCGTACTCGTTGAGTGAGATCTGACCGGTGGGGAACTCGGCGTGCAACTGGCGCAGCACGGATACTTGCGCACGGAAGAGAGCCTCCCAGGCGGCGACGGAGATCGCTCGGTCATTCACGGAACTAACTCTATGCATTCGCAAGGAATCAGGGAATCTGAAGGGGTGAAATTCTCTCGCTAAAAAGCGCCTTAAACAGGATTGAGGGTCGGTTTCAGAGGCTAGAAACCGACCCTCTCCCTTGCACCAAGAGTGTCCTGCAATCACATTCCGCTTCAGCTGCCACAGCAAACAACTTCCGCGTAATGAATGTATAACGAGAAGGTAACGCTGTCTAGTGTTACCGATCTGTTATTTTAAAAAAGTTTCCTCGACTGTCAGATCTTCGTCTCAAAGACGCAGTCAACCGCGATGCGCAGCACGTCGATCTCGTTCTGTAGGCGGGATCCTGGAGCGGGGAATGCCTGCGAGATTGACGTGCCATTCACCACGGTAAGCAGGAAGCGTGCTCGCCGCTCGTTGTCGCCCGGTGGCAGGCTTCCTTCGTCCTGGAGTAGTTTCAACGCGACCTCGACCCGTCGACGCAACTCACGCTCGATGCTGAGGAACTCTTCCCGCGCTTCGGGGGTCGCGTCTGGCTTGGCGTAGCGGTCAAGGGCCGACAGCCAACCCTCGCGGGCGTCGATCTCGGGTCCCTCGGGTGCCAGGAGGCGCTGCACGCTGGTGAGGAGTCGTTCTCGCGCCGGGACTGACGTGTCGCCTATGGTGTCGTCGCGCAGCACAACGTCATAGACCCGTCCGAGCACGGCGTCGATGAGCTCTCTCTGGCGCGGGAAGTGATGTCGCAGAGATCCTGTGCTGACCCCTGCGCGCGCGGCGACCGCGCGTACGCTCAGCGCAGAGCCCGCATCCTCACCCAGCATCGTCGCGGCCGCCCACAGAATCCGTTCCCTGCTGTTGAGCCCCTCCGGAGCCTGCATGGTTCTCCCATCGGTGCGGCGTTGTCTTGCGGTGCCAAGTCGTAGTGCGGCACCGACAACACACTGTACTGGTGATCGCTGAGACGAAGGCGACGTGGCGCGGTCGCTCTCCTTCGAGACGACGCTGACGTCCGCACCCGGTTGACCAACACGGTGTACTAGTACAGTGTGTTAGTGTCGTCGCCAGGAGGACCAAGGCGCTGTGGTGGTCCGTAATTCAGAGGAGTGCACGTGCCCCGCATCCGGTTTCCCCGCCGCGTCAAGCCGGGAGACGGACGCGCCCTCGAAAGATTTCGGTGGTGGCAGCTCTTCACCGGGCGTCATCTCTTCTACTTAGACATTAACCGTTCGGGCGGGGGTGTGACCCGCTACGCGCTGGACGTGCGGAACGGGGAGGATGACCGCGTTGCGCACCTCTACCGGGATCGGCTACAGATTGCGAAGTCGGCGCTTCCGGCGAGGCTCTCGCTTGAGGAGGGTGGCGTAATCGAGGTCGCGCAGGGAGCCGCGGGGCTAAAGCGTGTTCATTACGTCACGGCGACGGGAGAGTCCTTGCTTGTGCCCGACCCCGTGTCGCCCGTCGGTCGCCGGATGAATTTTGCTCGGACGCACCCCATCGCGAGCGGGTGGGTCGGGGCAGTCTCCGCGATCCTGCTGCTCGTCGGTGCTGGGCTCAACATCCTGCAAGGCATTGAACCGGTGCTTCAGATCCCGCCGATCATGGACGCCTTCGGCCGCTTCGAGTCCCCGATCCATCTCCCGATCTGGCTCAACGTGACGCTGGGCATCGTGGCTGCGCTAGCCGCGACCGAACGCGCTCTACGCATCCGATATAACTGGCTGCTCGACGGTCTGGGCACCTAACCGACTGAGGCAGATGTCCATTCGTGCTGATGAGCTCGGTGCCCCGATTACAACTTCAGCGTGGTGACCACCGCGAGATGATCACTATTTCCCGTGCGCATGGTGCCGTTCGACACAACATCCATGCCCCGCTGGAACAGGTGATCAATTCGGATAACCGGTGCTTCGGCCGGCCAGGTGAAGCCGAACCCACCACCGGACTGGTTCGCCTCGGTCAACTCCGCCGTGATCGCACCCAAAGCTCGATCGGATGAACCGGCATTGAAATCGCCCACTGCAATGACCCGATCGTTCTCGTCGCGAGCGAAGTACTCCGCGAGATTCGATAGCATGGTGTTGCGGTCTTCGTAGGAGTCGGGACGTGCGGATGCAGCATGCACGACGTAGAGGCTCACGAGCCCCGCCGAGGTCTCGAGATCTGCCGCGAGTCCTCGTTTCCAGCCGAGTCCGAGGTCGATCATTTGTGCATTCTCGATGGGATAGACGCTCCACACCCCTACCGTGCCAACGCCGTAGCTGTAGGGATAAAGGGCATCGAGGACGACGGATGCGGCGTCCCGCGACTCGGAGTCCATTTCCTGCAACGCGATGACATCGGCACCTGACGCGGCGAGGGTCTCCGCGCTTTCAGCGGCTGTGCCAGAACCGGCTTGTACGTTCTGGCTCGCCACCACAAGTTGCTCCCCGGTGGAAGATCCACCACTCGAGAGGGGTAGGATGCCGGGAACGAACATGACACCCCAGACGAGCGCGGCGACCGCCGAGGCTCCTATCGCCGCGCGGCTCCGCGTGATCGCCGCGCACACGAGCAGCACGGGTAGAGCCAGCCCGAGCAACGGTAATCCGGAGTCGACGATCAGGCCCGCGGCCCCTGGCACCAGTAGATGCAGCGCCAGTAGCGCCCCGAGGCTTACCGACAATCCCGTTGTTATCCGCGCGAACGCCACACGAGGCCGTCGCGGTCGTCGATTCGTCGCGGGATGGTCGGGTGAAGTCATTCGCCCATTCTCATGGCTCGGAACTGTGCAGGTGCTGGGCTATGTCGTCGCCTGAGCGATGGTGAACCTTCGGCGTCCACACGCTCGGAGCGGTGGGAATCGCACCGGATTCTTAGCGAATCTGGCGCACCTGGAACTGCATTTGCGGGTGCGCGTAGAACTCCTGGGCCTCGACGAGTTGCAGTTCGCGGTCACCTGACTCGAGAGTGAGGGAGAGCAAGTCGAAGACGCTCGATGCGGTGCGAGCAAGGGCGTCTGCCGGGTCGCCGCTCGATTGCAGATGGGCGGTGAAGAGCGCTGCGGTGACATCCCCGGAGCCGTTGGCTTTCATCGCGAGAAGTGGGGTTTGCACGAGCCAGGCTCCGGCATCCGTAACGACCATCATCTCGATCGTTCCCTCTTCGCTGTCCGGCCGCTCCACGCTCGTGACGAGAACAGTGCTCGGGCCCATGGCGCGCGCAAGATCGGCCGACTCCAGTGTCGATTCGATGGTGTCTGGCTCGGTCCCCGTGAGGAATCCGAGTTCGAACTGGTTGGGGGTGATGAGGTCGGCGACAGGAACGACCCGTTCGCGAAGCAATTGCGGGATGGCCGGGGCGACGAAGCATCCCGATTTCGCGTTGCCCATGACGGGGTCGCAGGCGTAGATCGCGTTCGGGTTGGCGGCTTTCACGCGGGCGACGGTGTCGATGATGACGTCGCCGATGCCTTCGCTTCCCTGGTAGCCGGAGAGCACGACGTCAATCTCAGAGAACATGCCGCGCTCTTCGATGCCAGTGATCACCTCAGCCAGGTCGGATGGCGAGATCAGTGGTCCCCGCCACGCGCCGTACCCCGTGTGGTTCGAGAAGTTGACCGTGTAGACGGGCAGCACTTCGACACCGATTCGCTGGAGAGGGAACACTGCAGCAGAGTTGCCCACGTGGCCATAAGCGACTGCTGACTGGATGGAGAGGATCTTCACGTTTCGATCTTCCCACCCTTGAGACCCGTTGTGTCGCAGGGCGGCTTAGATGACGCCGGAGGTGCCGAGGAGGGTCCCGATGAGGAAGGTTGCCGCGAGCGCCAGTGCGCCGCCGATGACTACGCGGAGGGTGGGGCGCATCCAGGGGCTGCCTCCGATGCGCGCGCTCGCGGCTCCCGTGATCGCGAGAGCGACGAGCACGGCGATGAACGTCACGGGGATCCGGAGGTCGGCTGGGGGGATCAGGATGGCGAGCATCGGCAGGATGGCCCCAATGAAGAACGCGAGAGCGGATGCCCCGGCCGCCTGCCACGGGCTCGCCACATCCTCTTGTCGAATGCCGAGCTCGGTCTCAAGGTGGGCGCTGAGGGCGTCGTGGGTCGTCAGTTCCTGAGCAACCTGGCGTGCTGTTTCCGCCGAGAGCCCCTTCTGCTCGTAGAGTGCGGCGAGTTCTGAGAGTTCTTCCTCCGGCATCTCGTCGAGTTCGCGGCGCTCCTTCGCGATGAGAGAGTGCTGACTGTCTCGTTGACTGCTCACTGACACGTATTCGCCGAGGGCCATCGAGATGGCGCCTCCCACGACTCCGGCGATGCCGGCAGTGAGTATGGGGGCGATGTCGCTGGTCGCCCCGGCGACACCCACCACAATCGCGGCGACCGACACGATGCCGTCGTTGGCCCCGAGAACTCCGGCACGTAGCCAGTTGAGTTTGCCTGCGATTCCGGCACCGTGAGGCTCGTGTGGGTGCGATGCGGCAGTGCTCGCGGAGGTCATGCGGTTAGCCAACCACTTCTGTGGTGCTGCCGCCAGGGAGGGCAGGCTGCACTACCTGAGGGCTGAACTCGTGGGCGTTCCGTGTTGGTGCGCGTCCCATGCTGACGCTACGTGCGCGTGGGCGTTCTGCGCCCTCGCCTTTTCGCGCGTGAATGGCGCGTGGGTGGGTGGGTGGTCGTCGTGCGGTCCATTCGAATAACCCGGGGCCGAGGATGTGGGGGATTCCGTGGATCATTCGGTATTGCCAGGGTCCGGTGTCGACTTGTTGGTGGTGCCAGAAGCAGAGGAGTATGCCGTTGTCGATGTGGGTGGGTCCGCCGTCGCGGTAGGGGGTGACGTGGTGGGCTTGGAGCATGTAGTGGGGTGTTGTGCATCCGGGGGTTGCGCACCTGGCGCCGTCTCTGGCGGCGATCGCGAGTCGTTGGGCGGGGGTGAAGCAGCGTTGCTTGGAGCTGATCGAGGTGACGCGTCCGGTGGGGGTGATGGTGGCGGTGCGGTGTCCGTGGGCGTCGATGAATCGTTCGATGGTGCGGCGGGAGACCGGTATCTGTGAGTCGGTCATGGTGCCGATGGGGTCGCCGGGGTTGCCTGCGGGGGTGAACTCGTTGTCGGCGACGGGGTCGAGGTCTTCGGCGGCGACGGTGACGAGGACGGTGACGGGTGCGCCGTCGAGTTGGGGTGCG
>Ga0247807_10000250_pt1 | contig 35855 bp, 66 predicted proteins | sample UWRJL074202C1_FD_179931 | JGI IMG/M metagenome (GOLD analysis project Ga0247807, IMG submission 179931) | Plant litter microbial communities from Arlington Agricultural Research Station in Wisconsin, United States - UWRJ-L074-202C-1 | ecosystem: Environmental > Terrestrial > Plant litter >...
ATCCTCTTCGGATTTAAAGTCGTTTACATCTAGTGCGAAACCGTCATCTTCTGGCATGTTTCAAGTCCTCCGTTATGTTTTACGTTCGTAGCGTGAACGATTCGAGAGTTGGATAGGCTCTAAGCCAGCGACGAGTGGGGTCGTCACCAGCTTACAAACTACCTAGACTCGTACAGCTCCTTTAACCCCTTTAGCCATTCGATATGACTAACAAGGAGCGCTTGGTACTTCTTATTAGCTTCACTCAGGATCTGCACTTGAACTGCTGGCATAGCGCTATCAATTCCTAGACATTTTAATGAGTCAGTCTCTGTAAGCTTCTGCTCTGTTGCTTCGATGAGGTCTTCGATAATAGGGTAGCTCTGGGCTGCCTTTGCTTGTTCAAGTTGGTCTTCTTCGATACGTTCCTCAGGTAGTTCCGTAGGGTTGAAGCTTTGTCCGTCGTTTGGTAGTAGATCTTCCATTACATTTCACTCCTATCTGCTTGACCAATAATCTCTGCTACTTCTTCAATAGGTACCTCTTCGCGTAGCATGACAATCGCCTGTGCGATGATCTCGTTATCAAAGCCACGTTCTTGTAGTCCTTGTACCAGTTGGATCTCTTCTTCGTCTAAACCAACAAGGTCCTGTTCGTCAATCACACCATCAGCGAGTGGGTCTGGTAGTTCTTCTAGTTGCTCCATAGGTAATTCAGGTGCTACGGCTTGTTCTAAGCCCTCCTGTGGTGCTTCTAGTAGTTCAGGCGGCAATTGTTCCATGCCTGGTTCCATTGGGAGTACTTCGCCCTCTTGAATCATTGAAGGATCAATAGGCAGCTCAGCTGGAAGTTGTGGTTGCATTGCTTGTTGCTGCGCCTGTTGTTCAGCTATAGCTTGTGCTTCTTCTTGGTCTGCCTTGAACTGTTCGAGGTCAATCGCTAGTTTCTCTTGGTCTTCTACGCCAGTGAGGGATGCAAAGCGGTTGTATAGCTCGATCGCCTTGTCTGGGTATTGTTGCAAGAGTCCTGAAAGGATTGGTGAACCTTCAATACGTTGGAGGAGTGAGTCAAGTGATTCAAGCTGCGCCTGGGTACTTGCCTTGTCAGAAGTAGAAGCGTCTACTGTGAACTTGAGGCTATCCTTGTAAGAGTCATAGTCGATCACGTACTTGTCATCTTCAGTTACGAGTTTTTCATCAATCTCACGGATCTTATCTGCCGTGTCTTTATCGAGTTGCAGTTCTTCTTTACCGTGCTTGTTGGCAAATTCAATGTTAAGCATAGACTCACATACATCACCGAACCATGCCTCAAACTGTTTACGCATGTAGTTGTCTGAGATACCGAGTTTAAGGTTCTGAGACTGGACACCAGCACTCGTCTTAGAGAAGCCAGGGTTTCCTACCTCAGCGCTAATAGACGTGTCGCCGTTGTTGTTAAGAGCGATTATCTGTGACTTGAATAGCCCGTAGTCTGTAGGGAAGTTATTAAGAGCAGTTGTGTCTAGCTTTACAGGACTGAATGAGTTGTTAGAGTCTGAGCCAAGGTCAATAAGAGCGTTAGGTTGGAGCTTAGCCTGTGTCTTGTTCCATGTACCAGTCTTCACCATAGGCGGTGCAAGCTGTAGTGCGCGCATGTACTGGTAAGATTGGAGCATTGAGTCGATGACGTTTTGTGTACCACCTGAAAGTTCTACGACACCGCGACCAATAGGGTTCTCGAAGTCGATGTTAGCGTAGAGCCACTGAATAGGCATGACACCACGAGGGTCTTCGTTCTCAAACTCACCGACGATTCCGTCTTCACCAGTGCCAAGATCAGGAGAGTATACAAAGAATTTAGCCTTGATACCAGACTGGAATCCTGTAACTAGTTCAATCGCTTCAACAGCACGGTTACGTTCTTTCTCACCAGATGATTGAGCTTCTTGCTCTTTCTTTTTAATCTGATCTTTAAGGTCTTCAAGCTTCTTAACGTTCCACTTGCCACCTTCTTTGCCTTTGTGCTTCTCGATAAGTGCGTCAATATCTGAAGGCTGATACCAAGAACGCACGAAGAATATGTTACAGTCTGCGAAGGTTAGTTTGCCACGTTCAAAGAATGAGTCCTTGATATAGAACAGTTTGAAGTCTGCCCCTGTGTAGTCGTTGTGCTTACCGAAGAAAGTCATTGACCCGTAAGAACCAAAGGTCAAAGCCTTAGACATGATACCCCAAGACTTCTGCAAGACGTCAGCCTGTGAGATAGCGTTAGGGATGATACGTTGTGTCAGTACGAAATTGGTGACGATAGACTTAATCTGATCGCCATTAGCCATGACCTTACCTGTAGGGATTTGCTGGATGGTACGTTTTGGTTGTTCTTGAATAATTGCTGCGAGTGTGCCGTCTGTATTCTTAGGGTACGCGGCGTTAATGCCTGGGTGTGGTCGGTTACGTGCAATACGTTCATATTCACTAAGAGGTTGGAAAATAGGAGCCATGTACGTCTTGGCGTCTTCCCATTTGTCGCTGAAATTCTCTTTAGTTAGATAAGGTGTAGCCACTGATAATTCCTGTTAGGGACCGTGGAACGTACACTAGTCTTTGATATATAAAGTATAGGGTTATTGTTTTAGTTATTCAAACTATTCATAACCATCATTCTCGTATGTTTGCTTGAGTCGCAGAGCGTCTGTTGATGATTTGTATTCTGAACTGAATGAATCAGGAAGCACGATGAAATGAGGTTGACCTTTAACGGGTGTTGCATATAATAGTTTGAACTTCTCTACTTGTTTCTTATGCTCTCGTTTGAACCATTCCTTCGTGTATTGGGGGACTGCGTCTGTATCATCGCTACGTAGCGCGTAGTCTTCTAGGAACACACGCTTAGCTTCAAGAGCTTCTGGCATGGTATCGAATAAACCTAGCTTATATGTCACACGGTTTCTATGTATACGGACACGGTACTTTCCCACTGCAACCCAAAAGTCTATGCCTCGTGTGTCCATTAGATGTTATCACCTAGGTATTTAATTGGATCTTCGCTGATAACCATTTGTTGAAGGTGTCCCTGCCAAGGTGCAAGTTTTGTATCAGACCACTGATAGCGTTCTATTTCGTGTTTTGTACGTGGCATTGGCCAGCTTTCACCCCATAATGCTTTAGCGAAGTCGTGGTTAAATATTACCTGCTTTGTCATCTCACCTTCGGGAAAAGTATCAGCAATTGTTAAAGCATGATAGTAATTACCAATCCAGCCATTATCAAGTGCTTTTTGTATCGCTTTCTCAAGAATATCTCTGTTACTCATGCTCTCCACTCCTTCTCTAAGAACCTATTACCTTTATCTGAATACACCCGTTTAATGAGGATGTGTTTACTGTCTTTATGTTCACGTAGGAACTGTAGTATCTGGCTTAGCTCATTAGCATCATCTGCTACTGGGTCTTTCACCATCGTAAAGGTATGTGATAGTACTTCCTTGCCGTTCTCGTACTTGCGCTTGGTGTTTTCTTCTCCGAATTGAATCATGATTCGTCCCCATCTACAAAGTGTTCGTTATAATGACCCGAACATAGTTTGACAATTACACCGCCCCATCCTTGATGTACATACGCCTTTACATTTCCTCTACAAGGTGTAGTTACATTATCGTCTATATAGTCGAAACATTCTTTGTTTTTGCTCATATATCCCCCTTTAATAAATTAAGCTATCAATGTTACCTGTACTGTACTGTTGATCTTCCTCGTAGTCCTTCGCAACGTAAGACTCCAAAGCATAACGTATAGGGTCAAGAAGGTGATTCATAAAGTCCTGAGCCTTGTTGATGTACGTGTCTGTAGCCTTGTCTTTGAGCCACATATAGTTGCGATACTCTTTAGCAAGGTTAGTGCTGCGCTTTGTATAGCTGATCTTCTGTCCCTGTACGAATGAGATACCTTGGTTAATTGATCCTGCACCTTTGTTAGCACCGAGGACATTCACACCATATAGGCGTAGCTCGTCAATGCTCTTAGGCTCACTGGAGTCTGCTATCACTAGTGTGTGCGGGCTAGGGAGGGACTGGATAACATCTGCGAGGGCTTTGTTGCTCATGCCCTTCTGGTATAGTTGTTCGTCGAAGATAAAGCCTCCGTTGTATTCATATACATCAATAATTCCACTAGGGTCGTTTGTATACCCAAAGTCTAACCCACGCTTAACCAGCCGTGCCTCGTGTGGTACTGAGTCAATAGCTGCCCAACCTTTATAGATTTGACCTTCAAGCTCACCGAGTTGTCCTAAGCCGTATACTTGCCACCATGCCTTGTTGTTCTTGCGTGATTCGATAGACTCAACGATGCTCTGCGGCAGTCCTTCATTATCCTTGTAAGTAAGCGTAAGAAAGTCCACATCACGGTTTGGCATGATCTCTGTGTACCAATAAAACTCACTCGTAGGATTCCAGTCAGCCCAGATCTCTTCGTCGGTACGCACCTCTAGTTGTTCAAATGTCTCTTGTGGTAGGTTGTTAAGCTCATTCATGTACAGACGGTTACGCCTTGGACCACGTACCTTAGACGGTTGATCTGCACTAAAGAACTCTATCTTGCTACCTGTCTCGAACGTATAGGTAAAGTCTGACTTGTTCCATCGCTCTGGTTTGAAGTAGCCATGCTCTGTAAGGATAGAAAGAAAGTCTCTCATTGCTCCACGCTTTAGGTGAGGCATTGACTCTGACACAATACTAGTCAGCTTCGGTGTCTTATCTGATTGTGCTTTGTCTATAAGTATTTGAAGGATAGAGATAGTCTTACCAGCGGAAGTACCACCTGCTACGCCCTTAATGCGCTTACGAAGGGCAAGTAGTTTATTCGTTGCGGTTGTTGCTACATACATGATATATCATCCATGACAATATATTTTGTCGAATCTTTATATAAAGCCGATATATTTGGCACACCCACGCCAAACATACTATTCTTTTATCTCATCATTAGTATTTTTATTAACAGAAGCACCGCCTAGAATAGGTTGTACGAGGTCTTTGCCATTTGTAGTAAGGTCTACCTTGTCGCCATATTTCTTAGGCTTAAGCTTACTTGCAACCCATTTACGAGTGTCTACACGTAGTCGTGAACGGTTAATCCATTCACTGTTAGGTTTGTCGCCCTTATCTGTTGAGATTGTATCATTAGAGACTTCGTCGGCTATTTCTAACATCTCCTCGACAAGTAAATCGGCTGCTTCCTCTTTCGCGCGCGTGTATTGCTCAAGAAATTCTTTGTGTACTCTCAACCAAGTAAACATAGTTTGCATAGAAGGTAGCTTCTCGTCCTTAGCTACAGTACGCATACTCTTACCCTCTGCAAGCTGTTCACAGATATAATCAGCAAGTTCTTGAGTGTATAGAGTTGGTCGTCCCATTATTTGTCTGCCTTTACGTTTACCCAGTACTCAATAGATTCGATTCGTCTTTCGGTTGAGGACTCAACACCCTTAACATATGTATCTATAAATTCTCTTGCTGAGCTAAAACCAGGGAAGGCAATGTCAGTAACATGATTTTTTATACGTTCACCTTTGAAAGAAAAGGAAAGGTCTAAAGTCTTAGGCTTCATAGTAGGATCATCGTGTACTGTGTATTGGTCTTTACTCATAAAATACTTCTTTCTTTTCGCCGCATTCGCATATGTACAGTGCAATGGCTTGCCATCGATAATCACTAATAGCCTGGCTGTACAGTGTCGGAGGTAAATGCTCACTGTTGTCAGAGAACTTTGCTAAAACAAAAGAATGTTCATGCTTATTCACTCTTGGTCTCCGTCTGCGCTTCCACAATGTCATCCTTAAAGAACATAACCATGCTCTCAAACTCATTTAAAGCTCCTTGGTGGCTTGCTGACTCAGTTTCCGTATATGGAGTAAGAAAGTCTTTTAAGTTATCACTAGCGGCGCTTACGTTGAGATAAGATTTCTCACCTTTGCTGTTCTTGCTGACTGTCTTCGTGTCTACAATCTGCACAATGAAACGAGGTATAGCATTCTTTGCTGCACGGGTCTTAGTGTTTCCCATTATTTCAAAACCCGTATAGACACATTACCCGTTGCTGATTCTTTTAAGATAGTCCTCAGTACAGTTAGTATATCGCCTGTTGTATTGTAACCGTCATTACCAAAGTCAACGCTAATAGAACATTGCCTCATTACAGTGAATCGTCCTGTTCTAAGATAGCTTTGGTTTTAAGAATCACCTGTTCAGGGTCTTCTTGTTTAATGCCTTGTCGAACCTGCGCTGCCCTGATGCTAAGACTGATAGAGTCACCCATGATTATTCTCCGTTAGATAATCGAATCATACCATGAACGGAATAAAAAAGAAAGCCCTATTTAAGAGCTTCTTTAATTAGAATTGTGCTGTTACGAGTAGGTATACAGTTCCAATAAACGCTGCAATGAATAATAGTCCGAAAAGGATTAGTCCTACTGCAATTGTTGCTTCTGCTTTTTCTTGGTTGTTCATAGCTTCAATATACCATAAGCGAACTTAGGAGTCAATAGCCTGATGCGGACAACTTGTATTAGTGTGGGTCACTGTATGGCAAAAGTCACAGAAGATAGCCATATTATTGCTCCACTACGTAATCAAGTGGTATCTTTTTATCACACTTCTCACAAACGTTATATACAAAGTAAGCTCCTGAATGCGTAAACTGAGGTTGTTTCTCATTCTTACGGCTTGGGCGAACACGTTCTGTTTTCTTAATAAATACATGATCACAAGTTTTGGTTTCTTCTTGTTCATTCATTACTTCCCCTTCACAATAGTTCTTAGTTCAGAAAATACCTGGTTTACAATACTTACTTCAACGTTTTTCACTGGGTCTATTTTTACGTATTTTTCGTCTTCTCCTATTACATCTATAAATAGAGAGTCAATAGCTTTTTGGGCTTCTGCAAGGTTTGCTTCCTGCCTAGCAAAATATTCTTCTATTCCCCCTTTTGAGTAACCGAGTTGAGTCTCGGTTTGTTTTGTATTTGATCTGAATTGATTTAATATCGCATCTCGTCTGTCTTTATAGGTTTGGTGGTCTATCATGATTCACCTCCACACCTAACACAGTGTCGTTTACCAGTATTCATGCTTAGTAATATTGAAGGTTTATGACCATTAAAATAACATATCAATTTGTCTATGAAGTTTGGTTTAAGCTTACTCATGATTGTTCTCCTTGTTCTTTGTTTAATGATTGGATGCGGTCAGATACAAATACTTTTAAAGTCTTATCGTCATCTTGGTAGCTTAATTCGACTTGAATCATACTAGTTTCTGGATTACTAAAAGCTCCATAAACCCTACCGCCTCTTGTTCCGCTTCCGTAACATTTATCACACGGCATTTCTTTGTAAGTACCATCTTTTTGCAGATAATTAGCTGTCATACGACCACGGCAATATAGACATTCTCTATGGTCAATAACTTCAAAACGAGTTACTGCCTGCTCTTCGCTGTGTACATCATTAGAAGGCATTAGAGTTGTTCCTTTTCTTCATTCTTACGGAGGGCATAACCTATTAATTCACCTTGTTTGAAAGCCCAACGGTGGTTCAATTCAGCCAGTAAACAACCTACTATAAATCCACCAAGTCCATAAATCCATTCCATTACTTTCTCCTCTGCAAAAATGCAATTACCGTGTTTCTAAGTCGCCATATAATATCCATTGCACCAACAATCAGAATCACGATAACAAACAGGAATCCTATGATAGTAAAAATGCTTATAACGTAGCTCATGACTTCGACTCTAGTGGTTTAGGTGAAAGCTCAGACTCCCATGATTTGTATTCTTCTTCTATGTTCTTTGCCATTTTTTCCTGGTCAAATAGGTCAGGTCGTTGACTATTAATCTTCTTAAAAAAGTCTGGGTCATCTAGTGATATACTGTTTGGTAAAAATCCCATTTATTTGTTCCTCGCTTCATTTAGAATATTACGTACATCACGTAACGCTGTATTATATCCATCACCGACTTGTGTTCCTTTGGTGTCTACGTCTTCTGGTAAAGCCTGTAGGAAGGTGTCGAGGTAATTATCTCGCATTCTTTTACACAGTAGGTAGAACTTTGACGCCAATTCCTCTTGATATTCTTCTGAATCGACATCGAACTTATTTAGTAAGTCTCTGCGGATAGATTTCACTGTTTCATAGAGATTTTTATCAGAGTAGGTCTCTTTAAAGTCTTTATTCATCATCTTCGTCCTGTTCTTCTAAGAAGTAACCCTGTGCAAATATTCCAAGTATCTGATGTTCGTTCATATTAGTTATTCTCCTTTAGCGTTGGTGGTTTCTTATAACAATCACATTCACTATGGTCTACTAGACAAAGTGCCATTATTTTGATTCCCCTATAGATGAGAGTTGAGATTGAAGCTCATCAATTCGATGGTGTACCCAAGTATACCCATCATCTCCTTCGTTTATCGTCGTACCTAAATTGTCATGGCTAACGTGGAATACATGCTTTAGTTCCGCTATCTGGCTCTCTACTACTAATTGATAAAGGGAGTCTACAGCTTCTTTGGTTAATCCATATTTTGGATGTTCTCTTCCTAGAGTTTGTATAACTGTGCTATGAACTATTGCTTGCATCTTACTTCTTAACTCTTGATCTCCTAATATACGTTCAGTCATTATTTTAGTTCCTTTGCTTCGTGGAGTGCAATCGTGAGTTTAAGTAGACTTTTGAGTGGGGTGTCAGCACTCTGAGAGTGAAACCAGTGTCTAGGTACTCTCTGATAAAAACCAGCGATATACCCACCGCTTGAATGTCCAACCATAACTGTTAAATATGCAGTCGTTGGTTTTGCAATGTACTTTGGCAACTTCTCTAGAATGAAATCACTGGTATAGAGGGGGAACATTTCTACAACGTCTTTCACCCCCCTACCTAGCAAACGTAAATCCTTAGAGTGCCAACCTGTTTTATCTGAAACTTCTCTACATAGGTCAAAAAGTTCTTCGTCCATTACACACCTACCTGACAAGTCTGTTCAAACTCGCATGTTAGTTTTGCTGATTCTTGTAGGTTCATGATTGCGTTCTCCGTCTGAGTTCCTTTTTAATGGTTCGCAGGGTCTTATCTTGTTCAAATTTGAGGGTGTAATTAATCTGCTTGCTTGACATCTTTACCCCACCTTTTATTAATAGCGTCTCTAGAAAGCTTCTTGTGCTGCTCTACGTCCATTGATCCGAAGCCTTTGGTGATACCACGGACTGATCCACCCTTTTGACCAGCTTTTGAGAAGTGGTCGGGGTTTAATTCCTTCTGTTTACGGGCGCGCTCTTTTGCTGCGATGCTACGTTTGTTCTTCGTGAACATTGGGTCTAGTCTTTTCTCTGTCATGTAATCTCCTTTAGATTCGTTGTGGGCGCTTTACGCCTCTTGTTATGTAATAAATTCTCCACGTGGTAACTCCGTACATTTGTGCCAGCTCTATTGCCGTCCAGCCATCTGACCAAAGTTCTCTTGCGTATTCTTTTTCCCAGCGGTTCATAGTGCTTTCATCACCCGTTCGCCGTATTCGTTGGTCATTTCTATGTACTGGGTGTAGCGTCGTGTGTCTGCTTCGTCTGAATACTTGATTCGTCCATGCTCGTGTAGGAATCTCCTAGCCCTGGAGATCGTTTCAGGGTGTGTGACGCGTGTTAAGTTCCAATACAGGGATTTGGTGTCGTCCCAGTTTTCGTAACGCCACACAGCCTCTAAGAGCTTCATCTCATCGTCCTGGACGCCTGGGTTCCCTTCGATCACTGTCAGTACAAGCTCTTGTTTCTTAGTTAAGGGCTTCTTCATTAGCTTTCACACCCGTCTAGGTCTTTAGCCGCCTTAGCTTCGTCTTCTTCGATCCTCGCGTCGGCGCGATCTTTGTCGTCCCTTAGCTCTCTAGCATCAAGAGTTGCCTGGAGCTGTTCACTTAATGGAAGGATGTTTTCGTTAAAGAAGTTAAGCATTACGCCTCCACAATCTTATTATTACGGTAGTCCCAGAGTCCATTAGCTTTAGCTTCTTTTTCAAGTTCAGATTTTGACTTCATTCGAGTGTTAAGACGCTGTGTTAATTCGTAGCGTTGTGTCTGCTCTGGTGTCATAACTTGTTTGATAGCTTGTTCTAATGTCTTCATGTGATACCTTTCTGTTTGTATGTCTCTATAATACCATAAGCGAACTGTAAAAGAAAGACCATAATTTCTTATGATCTCTCTAGCCACTCAGCATGTAATTGTTCATACGTCATGTGTTTGCGTCCAACTCTTCGTAGCCTATATAGATACAGATCCAACAGTACTGCCTCTAAGTCCATGTTTTCTCCTATACTTTGTTATTGAAATGATAGTGGTGGCGCACATACTAAGGATTTGTCTCAATTTTCTCCAGCATTTCGGGCAGAGGAGATGAGTATAGTCACCTATGATGATAGCATTTACGCTAATCACCGCTGGTCGTCATATATGCGCACCACTACGACTTCAATACTGTTAATAATCCTTGACAACCAGACTGCTCTTTTGGAGTTATTCGACATGCACTCTATCCCCACGCATAACCGTTTAGGGGTCTGGTCTTTTTAAAGTTCTTTAACTCTGCTGCGCAATTCTGCTCTTAACAGGTTTTCTGTAACTATCCTGTAGTCACTCTGGTGGAAAATTGAGTCTTCGTCTATAGTTGGAATTAACTCATCTTCACCTATGATTTCCATAAATAAATTCTTAACATCCTTCTTCTGTTCAACTACATCGTCTGGGTATACTTCCCATTCATAACCACCGACAGGAGGATTTTCTAGTATTTCGTCTAGCTTACTCATTATCTATTACTTCTTTCTTTAGCCTTACTTCTACTTTCAAATCCCTTGGTCTGCTACGTACTGATATTTTCATACCATGCTTATGTGCATACGATTTAATTTCTTCTTTCGATAGTTCTGACACAGCGTAGTTATCTTTACCTAGTGCAAGAATCATTGCTCGTATCTCGCCTGTATGGTCTACATCGGTGAATAATTCGTATGTCATTTATCTCCTATCTATATTAAGGGTTAGTTACTGGGTTTGGTAAATCGAATATACTTACCGTTTAATAGGTCTTTGCGTAATTCTTCAATCTTGTTAAAAGTATTAGTAATGTAAGGTTCATCGTCGACGAGTTGCGACATTAGGACTCTTAAATCTTGAAGGTATACTTTACGTTCTCGGTCTGTAATTACATGAGTCATATTATTCTCCTTCTTACTAAATATTGTTATTAACCTTATAAACAGAAAAGAGCGGATGAGAATCGAACTCATGTCTCCGTAATTCCGAGGTGCACGTGTACGGTAGGTTTCCTTTACAACACCGCTCATTACCATCTATAAGTCTTTGTACTCTAATTCAGTCAGAAGGTTGACGCTTAAATGGTTAGGTATTTCTCCTTTTCCTTTAAGCGTCCATGTACTGACTCAATTAGTTATAGTTAAGCTGTATGGTGCGACCGTCGTAGTCTCTTGTCTCGGTGTATACGCCTCAATTAACTACTACAGCGACCGCACAACTACAGCTTAACTATTTAAAGGTACTATTTACATTCCCAATATCGCTGTAAACCATCTCGGAACATCTGTGCTGTTACATTAGCATTAGCTTCTGCATCAAACACGCTTGCTCCTGAGTATCCGTACTTGTTTGCACGAGCATCCCAATAGTTCGTCAGGTGTTGGAATAGTCCCGAAGGAAAATCTTTGCCGTTCTCACTATAGTTATAGTTTACTCTCATATTGTCTAAAGAACTTTCACACTTTGCGATGCTGACAAAATAGTCCTCGCTGATACCATACTTGTTAGCTGCATTACGCACTATCTGTTCGTTTGTTAATGGCGCTGTAGGCTCGTTTAAAGGCTCTACATCAGCTTTTATTTCGATAGTCGGTTCAATTACCGTCTTAACTTCTAAACTAGGTGACGGTAAATCTAGTTCTTTGTTTTTGACACTGACTCTACAGCTTGTACTGCGGACATTTGTGTCTTAACTTCGCCACGTACTTCGTTACTAAAGTCGCTTCTGCCAATCCATCCGAGAATATATGAACCAATCATGAGTGCTACTACAAGGATAACCTTTAGGATAGTAGTTACTTTAACTGTATATTCTTTTTTAGTTTTGTCTGCGTATTCTTGTGCTTTGTTTGATTTGCCCATTTTGTTTCCTTTGTTTATTAGTGAACCGTTATGGGGTGACTTATACCGTATGTCGTGAGAGTCTGCATCTCGCCCTGGTTCTTGTTGATAGCCCTTCTGAGTTATCTGTTTCTAATATAGCATACCATAAGCGAAGAGTCAAATACTTTATTTCAATAACCCTTTGTAATAGTCTATCTTCTCTTGTAATTCCAACTTAGTCAGCTCGCTTGGCTGCGTAGATAAGTCTATAAGCTCCTGTAATACATCTAAACCATAAGTATCTATCATAAATAATGAATATCTCGCATAATTACCAGATAACCCCACGTTACACCCGTAACATTGTGGGTGGCAATTCTTGTCTAACCACCTAGTCGAATAGTATCTACGACTCATAAAATGCCCATTTTGCATATGCCTCAGTTCATCAACCTTATTACAAGTAACACAAGAAACCATACCATTGATTGAATACTTCTCTCGTATATATCTTGAGTATGCAACGTCTAACCCTTTAACAAGTTGAGTACGTGTTTTTGACTTTAATTGTGCAACTCCCTTGCAGGTGACAGAACAATAGGTACTACCCCTAAACTTCACTTGTGATGCGTAACGATCGTAGGGATTTTTGCAAACTGCACATAATAAGGACACCTTACCAACTTTTTCACCGTACTTCTTTTTAAATAGTACTTTATTGCGCTTTTCGGCACTTTTAGTCTTCGATACGGTTTGTATATGTCGAGATATTTTTGCGCAATCGAGAGAGCAATACTTCTGAACAGTGTTGAAACTCAAAAAATCTTTGCCACACTCCTTACACTTTTTTGTTCGCTGTGTTGCACTCAATACTGTCATCTCTTATATATCTTCCTGTTGGACAAAGTTGTTTGGCATTGCTACTTTGAATGTATACCGTTCAACAACGTCTCCTGTGGGGATATGGTTAATTTTCCCAACTTCCTGAGCATTCACGAATATGCCACCATCTTTGTAAAAGGCAACATATACTTCAATCTCATATTCTTTAGATTCTTTAGCGGGTGCTATTTTCGTAGTCTTCATGTTTCACTCCTTATTTATTACTTACTCTGTAGGGGGTCGTGGCGTACTTTTACTCTTTGACCTTCACGTTCAATATGACTAAGAACAAACCCAATTGCTCGTGCAGCATATTCTTTTTCATCCGATATGTGACGGCTATGACCATAACTTTTCATTAGGTCAGAAATGTCTAGCATTGTAAGGTACCACTCATTATCTTCTTTTAGATATTCTGTTTCAAACCTTTTAAGCCACTTGCTCATACTATCCCTCTTCTGTTGTGTTAGGTTTAAACTCGAAGCTTTCACCGATAATATCTCTTTTTATCAAGATACCGCCAATAAGTAGGAACACGAATGCGACAAAAACTACCAAAAATCCAATCAACACAATTGGGAATGCTATCACCACTCTTACTCTATCAACAAAAGAAACGGTGTCTTTGGCTTTACTCATTACTTATTATCCAATCCGTTAGTACGTCCTTTAAATTCTTGTATTAGTGCAGTTATTTGCAACGTTAAAGATATAGTTTGAAATATTAATAGTACAGTGCTCTTAACGGGATCATCAGTTAAAATATTACCAACAAATAAAACCACACCACTTGTAAAGAATACGTCAGATTTATCCATATTATTTATTGTAACTTCCATCAACGTTAATACCTTGCTCATTCTCTATAGCATCCATAACTTCATTAGCTTCGTCTAAGTTATCAATGCTGCTCTTTTTGATTACGCGTGTAATAAAAGCCTTTTGTTGCACTGGGGCTTCATACCCTAGGTCTATAAGACTGTTAAATACAGCCCTTTTAGCACGTCCAATTTCAGTCTCTAGCTCACCCATCGGACTTGGACCTTCTTTACTCTCAGCTGTACGGTCACGGATTTCACCTGTTTGTGCTGGTTTCTTTCCCATCGTAAAAACTACTTTACCTGACTTTATGTTTTTAATAACAAGTTGGTTAATTTCCTTATTCTCGTCATACCCAATAGTTTCAACAGCAAACTTGTCATAAGTGCTTAACTTACCCGTTTGTGGGTTCTTATAAGCACTGTAAGAGTCTGCAGAGATCCAAGTAAAGGGAGCAGTGTAGAGCTCACGACCAATGCCAAAGTTGAACCCAGCACGTTTAAATGCGTCGGACGCTTGTCCTTTTTCCTTTTCGGTGTTGCTTTCAACTCCTACATCTTGGCGTTCAATCCACTGTTTAATATCTTCATCCCATATGGAAATGGTACAAAATAGATTTCCATTAATGAGATCATGTCGACGTTGCCACTTAACACCTGACTCGTCTAGGATATTCATATCTACACGGGCATCTTTGTAAAGAAGTAGCGTTGCGCCCTTTTCATTGATCGTACCAATACGTACATCAATCTCGTTGGCTTTGAGTAGTCTTAGTTCTTTCATTATTTAGATTTACCTTCCTTAATGATACTTGGTGGTGTTTGTAGTTGTGTGTAAGCAGATATATCGCCATAAATTTCTTTGTAGAGGGATCTGTATTTTTCTGCTAATTCCCATCGTCCTAATTCTGAGTTAAAAACAATTCTATGGATAAGTGACAGACGGTCGCTCTCAAAACGTTTTTGCTCGTGAGTCTGCTCTTCCATTACTTCGATTCCTTTACTTTTATGAAAATCTCGTTTAAGTCTTTTGATACTTCTTCTTCGGTGAATAGACCAGCATCAACGAGGGGTTGGGCTATTTCTTTAAATATCTGTTCAAAGCTTTTCATTGTTTAGATTCGTCCTCTATATATCCAGCTGGATCTTTAAGTTCTTTATTATCAAAAGCATCGTATAAATACTGCTCATCTGTTGTTAGTAATTTATAGGTCGCCTCGCCTAAATTTATATAAATATCCCATACAGGAACCTTGCTCATTATTGCCTCGGTACAATCGTGTAAGTTTGACCGTCTGTAGTTCCTAATGGAAACTCGCTATTAATAAATATAACCTTTATTTTCATCATAACCTTTCTTGTTAATCTAACTCTATAATACCATACCATAAGCGAAGATACAACTAGCTTATTGAATATTATTCCTATATTTGGTATAGTAAAAGTGCTTGAGGCAACATTTCTTAATATATAACCACCTATATATTTTCATTGATAATGCCTTTCTGGTCTCAAGTAAGACAAGATCCTTCGGGGTCTTTTTCTTTACTTTTATTCCGCTTGTGGTATTATCTAAACATAAAGGCTACCATAATCGCCTCTTGCACTTTACGCGGACTTAATACCTCCCTATTCATAACAAAAACTTAGAAGCACCACTCTACATAGAACTAGGTGCTTCTTTTATTAGGGTGTATAATAGAATAATCGCCGCGAAGCGTGTACCTGTCATCACACCGTTTAATGTGCGGGAAGTGATCGTATTATAACCCCTAATGATATAAGGGGTTATTTTATTTGGTACTTGAACGTTAGCGATATGCGGTGTATAGTAAGTATCAGCAGGTTATGCCTTCGTCAAAATAGCGTAGTCCTGCTACTAGTAACACCAGACTAGGGGACTTTTCTATTGTATTTATGCTCACACTCTTGTATATTTAGAGGTGACGAAGTGCATAGCTAACTCCCCGAAATGGGGAGTTTCTTTTTATAAACAATTAGTTGATCTGCAGGTCATTCCAAACGAACATACAATTCGGATTATTAACCTATGGTGAGGATTATTAGATGTTACAAAAAGCAGTAACCCTCGAATCGATTATCGAGTATCGAGAGACTAAAGAAGCAAATGAAATTAAACAATCGAGTATCGATAATCGAGTTAGGAAGCTTCACAGTGATTTATGTGAACGTTTAAAGGATGACAACTACGAACTAGGTCATACTTATAAGATAGCGAAGTTTAGCGACTTCGAAATATACAAGCTAGCTGATTGGTGTGCGCGCAAGGCAAATACACCTGGTAAAGCCTTTGTATCAATATTTGAAAAGAAATTAAGGAGTTTATAGTGAGAGAAATTAAGTTTAGAGCGTGGGACACAGAAAAGAATCTGATGTTCAAAAACGTATCAAGTATTCAACGTGATGGAATCGAAGTCATGCAGTTCACAGGTATCAAAGACAAGAACGATGTAGAGATTTATGAGGGCGATATTGTTAATGGTAGTTTTACAGGGTCATTGCCTAAACGTAATCAATCAATCACGGGAACGGTTTGTTTTGATCAAGGGGTATTTTTTCTAAATAATAATACAGGTATACAGGCATTAAGATTGTTTGATCAAGGTATTGAAGTGATCGGCAACATCTACGAAAACCCAGAACTTTTAGAGAAGTAGTATAATACTGTATATAAACTTAAGGAGATCAAAGTAACATGATTAAGCGAATATTATTGTCAATTCTAGTAGGTATCATTACGTTCTTAGCGGTATTACTTATTGGAGCACTCATTAGCATCTTCCCAGTGGTTGGTGGAATTGGCGCACTTATCCAAAGCCTAGCATGGTTGTTTGGACTTGTAGCAGGTGTATGGTTCTTTCTTACTGGTGAAAGGCTTTGGTCTTAGCGTAAAATAGGTACGGTGTTAAGTCACCTACCGCTGTGAAAGCAGGAGAGAAACAAAAGACCGCCCATATCAGGCGGTTTTCTCTTTTGCTTGTTCTCACAATAGTTCTTACCAACTAGCCACTTTTAACATAGTGGTCTTTTTAATTATACTCTGGCTATTTCCATTTCACCAGCTTCATGTCGCATATATAATTCAAAAGCAATCAATCCTAATTCAGATTGTACCTGAGCTTTGCGCTCCTCATTGAGGTAGTTGCCACGTATGGCAGCAGACAATTCTTTACCGCGTGTATCAAGTCGTTCTAAGCTCATCTCAATATAGTTCTCACTCATGCTACAAACTTCCTTTCACTCAACGCTTCTTGTAAGAATGGCTTTTGAAGGTCAATTGCATGTAGGGTTAATTCAGCCATAGATCGTTCTATTGGGTGTGTTTTAGGATGCTTAGTTCCTTTGTCTATACTTAGCTGGAGTAATTCAATATCACGCATAGTATTTCCTATAGGATCAAACGTGCGTGAGACGCGTTGTAACGCATGAAAACCCAAAACGGGTATACTTGGACATTCTCGATGTATTTCGTTGTGAGCGTCTCTCTCAATGCGTGGCACAAGGCTTGGTGTTCCACGTAGATATAGTGATTCTCCGCGTCGTGACCAATCTCCTTTTGTGTGCAAGATATGGTGATGATCTATCACGCTATTCTAATCCGTCCCACGCGGGCATATCTGCTGTGCCTAGAGACAAAAGAACACTGGCTCGACGAGCTAACTCGTCTGAAACCAGTGTTCTTGCTTGTACGTACTCACCACCACTTGTCTGAGATAAGATAGTCTCAAGTTCTTGGTTTGGTATAGTACGTATTAATTCCATAAACGAATAATACACCCGCATAAGCGGTTTATCAAGCTTATTTTAATTCTTCAGTTTCAACTACAAGTGAGGCACTGTTGCTACTACCTGTTGCTGATGAAATAACACTTGTTAATACTGATATTAGTGAAGCAAGCCCTACAGCGCTCCAGAAGCCCTCTGTTGTAAGAGAAAGTAAGTTAGCCCCGTCGATAGTTAATAAGGCTAGAGAAGTCTGTGCTGCGGTCTTAATGGCACGTTCAGCTGTGTCAATCCAAAATGTTTTAGTCGTAAGTGCGCTCATGTTATTTGTCCTTCCTTATAAATAATTCACCGACTGGAATAAAGTCCCCAGATCCTTGTTCGATTTGCTTCTTTAGGTCTGCGATCTCTTTTTGCGTAGCTTCTTTGTATTTAGGATAGTTGATACCTGTTTGTGCTGCATAGTTCTTTAGACCTTCTGTGACGTCTTTGTAAGAACCTTTGGCATTCCATGTATCATCAATCCACTTCTTTGATGGTTCACTCCCGTAAATGTCACGGTATGACCATGCTAACTCTTCTTTACTACCGAAATAATCTGGCATGTTGCCTCCTTTTAACCTTAGTGCGCCTAAATAACCTTGTGGAAAGAAATCATTTATTGAAACTTTGAGACTGCCGTTATAGTTCTGGTTTAGGATTTTACCCTTGTACCAGATACCATCGTGACCTTCTTTGCCTGTGAAGCTTCCAGGGTCATCTCCCCATACTGCAATGTCACCATCACGCTCTTGACCCTTTGGTATACGATCAAATAATGCTAATACTTTGGGATTAGTCCACCAGTCTACCGCATTGCCATAGACCTCACTTTTAACACCAAGAACAGCTTCCATGTATTGCCTACAGTAAGAGACACACTGACCTATAAATTTACCGCTGTTTGTCACCATGACAGGTGGCGGCGTTCCATACGAAACTCCAAGGGTTTGTGCTGCGAATGAATCTAAGTCAAGTCCTATAGCCATATAGCTCCTATCTACAAAGCAGTTTAATGCCTAGTAGGTTAATTGTGCAAGTTTCTGGAGGTTCGACAGGCGTTGACGTGGTTGGTTGCTGTGGTGTAGGAATTTGGGGTTCAGAGAATGGTGGGGTTATTACTTGAGGTATTGTCATGTTCATTGTATTCGCAACGGGAGTGTAGGGTTTTTGTTTAAGCTGTTCGTTTACTTCGTCTATTTTCTGATTAAGTATGCTCAATTGGTCTTCGACGTTCAATTTGGATATTTTGAAGTAATCAGACTCACCTTGTACGGGGATACACCTTACTCGTAGGAATACATCGTAACAGGCTTTAACGCGTAGCTTATATTCACCCGCTGGGATATTCACATTTACAGGAATCTTAATTGGAACAGATGTACGGCAACCAGCGCCTTGCAAGGTTTCATCTTCGGGACTTGAAGATAATTCAATAGGATTGACTAGTGTCGAGTCTTTAGGAACGAGGAACCTTCGTAGAGTACGATCAGTTCCTTTTTGTACATTTTGGCAGTATTCATTTGTGTATTCTAATATTCCTCCTACACTTGTGTCGCTTTTAACTTGAATATTCTTAAACTCAGCAACGTTAAAAGGGAAGAGATTAAAGAACAATACTGCAGTGACCGAGAATATAAACACTGCACCAATTACAGAGGTGATGTGCTTCGTTACAAATTCAGATATATTTCTTAGAATTTTCATTGTACAGTCCCCTTAATGGCTGGGTAAAGAGTAAAGACTCCCATTACTATTGCTATGAGAATACCAATTGCAAGAGCAAAGGCTATGATACCTCCGACCTTACCAAATACTGCATTTGTAGCTTTAACGCCGCCCTTATTAACAAGAACAGAGTCAATCTTTGCCTGGTCAATAGTTGGCTGAAATTCAGTTTTTAGGTCTTCTACGGCTGAAAGAATTTCTTTGCGTATATCTCTCATATCTCTATCGTGATCTTTTTGTGATACAAAGGCAAGCTTACCAATGCTGGTCTTAATCTCATCAAGCGCTGGAATAACAATAGAGTCCTGTGTCTGTGAGACAGAATTAACCTTATCTCTAAGGTCGCGGAAATCTTTATCGCTAATTGCCACTTGGACACTCCAGGCGATATTCAGAACACTTAACCAATAGATTCCATCCGCGTAAATTCGATAGCTTTGTCTCTATATCGTAAGTATCGGGGTTTACTTGAATCTCTTGAGTTGGTGCATTTTCACCATTAACGCCATCTTTACCAGGTGTACCCATGAGCGGGACTTCCTTAATGACAGTTTGTGTAGTAATAAAGCTAATAGAATTAATACCAGCCTTACCATTATCGCCATCACGGTAATCAATACCCTTAACAGGTGTGCGACCATCTTTTCCTATATATACGATAGGCTCTTTTGGAATAGACTGTATCTTGTTTTGTATAGACGCAATTGAATCATTAGTATGAATATTGTTAAGTAGTGATACAACATTTAAAAGAACAAGAAACCCTATAAGTGCTATAAGGATCTTGTTCTTCATTTCTAGTTGCCCCATTCAAAAAAGGCGGCAGGCATTGAAGGTGAGATTGTGTTAGTTGTGATGTTGAATACCAAGTTATTACCACTAAAACCTGTATGCGTACCTTCATAAACAATTGTTCCTGAAGTGTCTTTAATCCTAAAGAACTTAGTCGTATTTAAAGCCTCATTTGGAGCTGGGTAACTATTTTGATAAGCACCTGTACCGTATGAGTATCCTATAAAATCCTTGTATAAAGGACTCTTGAGCGTAACTCTACACCAAGTCATGCCAGTCATACTGACACCCATATTAATAGATTTTGAACCAGTACCAGATGGTAAACTTGCACTTCCGCCGTCAGATGCCATAATAATCTCCTTCTAATTAATTCTATACTGATGTGTACGTTATTTGCATACCAAGTGTACGCTTAGACCCAGAAGCAGTAAAAGCAGTGCCTGCCGCATCTCTGAAAAAGCTAAGTACACCCGAGTTGTTGCTCACGATTGCAACACCAATCATAGACGATCCATTGTCTACTACCTGGCTAGTTGTCTCCCATTGCATACCCGCCGTTACGTTGGCAGACGCAAACGGTAGCGTAACTGTGAATACGCCAGAGTTGCTGGTACCGTTAGTTGTGTGTGAAATGTAAAGAGTTACCTGGTTTCCAATTTTTGAGTAGTAATAAAGACCTGTAGGGTTCGCCGAGAATCCAGTGAGAGTCGGCACCCATGAAGTGAGTTGTCCAACACTTGTAAAGTCAATCTTAGCAGAAGTAATTGCTGCGTCTGCGATCTTTGCAGTTGTTACGTTTGCATTTAAGATCTTAGAGGTTGTAACTACGTCAGAACCTAATACAGCCGCGTTATCAACCGCACCAGCTTTTAGTGTTCCGTCTTGATCAAGAGATGTTAACACACCTTCCATAAGTGAATCAGCCCAGTTAGCAGTAGGTAGACAAACAACAATAGCACCAATAGGATAAATATCGTCTGAACCACCAGTAAGAACTAGCTGTGTAATGGTAGTACCTGAAACGATACCAGTCCAATCAGACTGTGAGCCAGGGATGATGTTATTACTTGTGTCCGTGTTATAAAGCTGGAAGTCTACAGGTGTGTCGGTAGCCCAACCGTTGAGTGCAGCGACAGTTATTGAAGAAGCAGCCAATGCTTTTTGGGCTGTTAGCGTTGTAGCTTCTGCTCGTGTACCGTTACTCGCTTTGTGGAACTTGTCTGTAATGAGAACCATGGTTTATCCTTTTATGTCTTAATTATAAATATATAGTGCTGGTTATGCTAACCGTCTGAATCGAGAAGCCCAATTTTGACGTACTCTACGATTATGTCTGATAATTGGTATGCTGTATTCGCTTCAACAGAGTCAACCGAGAAAGTTACCCAGTTCATATCTTCTTCAATTTCAATAGCGATCTTCTCGCGTGAGTTTCCGTATGAAATCGGAACCTCTAAAGTAGTAGACCAAGGCAAGACAGACCAAGCAGCTTCACCCCAGCCAACAGCTGTAGAAACACTTGAGAAGGAGTCAGTACCCACTGTGGCGAGTGACGAATCTTCAGTCTTACCTGATACTGCGACGTTAATTGTTCCCCTTGGGCGAAGGAATACAAATGTCACACGCGTCACAGTTGCCCATTCTTCACCGTCTTCTGAGAACCGAAGCTGACCAGAGGTAATGTTAGTAGGAAAAGCTAGCCCGTTATCCATAGTCGCTTGCGAATCTGTTAGCTCAAAGATCATGTTGTCTTTCAAGATCAAGTGATGTGTACTACCTGAGTTGTCTTCATATAAGCTCATCCAATCAGCTGAGATATTAAACGGAAGCATCCATGCACCGTCACGATCAAGGTCAAGTACCCAAATCTGGTTGTTGTTTGTAGCACCTACAGGTAGCGCCCAATAGATACGACCGTCATAGGCTAGTCCTACACAGTTATCCATTGCGAGGATATTTAGGTTTACAACGTCAGGTTGGATAGTCTCTGAGACGGTATTAGTAGAAAGAATATTTTGTAGTTGTGGACGGGTACCTGTAGTCTTAAAACCGCCACGTGATGGATACCACAGGGAGTCACGGTAAGAAACCACTCCGTCGGGTGAGTCTGTACCGTCTTGTCCGTTGTCTTCTTTCACGTCGAAGTAAGGGATAATCTCATCACCAACCGTCACTGTAGCAGGGGTCATTGTGTAGCGTTTACCGTTACCGTTTGTACCCTTACAGATAACCATAGGGGTAGACTGACCTTGACCTGTACGGAAAGACTTTACAACAACAGGAAACTCTTTCGTTCCTTTTCCAATTTCAACCCAGCCACCACCACCGTAAGGAGAGAAGTCCAGGGCTGAGGTTCCTGTACCTCCATAGCGGACATAGCGGGGATTATCTGCGTCACCAGTGAGGAACACTTGTGCACCTTGGCTTGCTGTAATGACTGTAGCCCTAGTAACTTTTGGTCCTTCTGTTGTGTCTGCTACTGGAGCTGTACGTGTAATGTCTTTAGATGCTGTGCCGTCATCTTTATAGGTTAGTCCTGTAATAGCTGAGGCGATAAGGAATTGTGCATCTGCAGTCTCACCCATGTATAAGTTATAGCTTTGTGCACCAGCAACGGCAGACCAGTTTATTGTTAGGAAGTTTGTTGTAGTGTCCCATGCACCACGTACTAAAGATACCTGCTGTGAGTCAGTTGGAGCGGCTGCGGTTTCACCAACTGTAGAGTTTGCTGTAATTGTGTAGTAATACGTATAAGTTGTACCAGAAAGACCCGTAGGAGTGATTACAGGCGCTGTAGGGGTCGTTAAAGCAACAAATGGAACAACTGTCTGAGTTGGGATATTGAAGTAACTGAGAGAGTCTACGCCGTTCATCACAAGAACCTTGTCGTCTATTTGAACGAAGTGACCAGAAGCTGTATTGTCGTAGGTCTTTCCGTCGACAACGATCCAAGCACCACCGTCTTTAGAAATCGTAACTTTTGTAACTCCTGCAATATTCTGTAAAGTAATAAGCCACTTATCTAAAGTGACTGAGTTAAGAAATTCTCCGACCTCTCCCAGTATTGTACCGAGTGGAGCTTGACCATATGGAACAAGTGAAGGACGAGGTCCAATAGTACCGTCTTGGTATACAAGGACGTTTGTAGCACCAACAAGACCTTTTTGAGGTGTACGACCAACATCAAGCGTAGAATTATACCCTTCAATCCAAGAGCGGATAGAGAGTCTCTCTATTTTGGGTGCCCTAATCGCTGCGGGTATAAATGCCATTAGCTACTGTATCCCCAGTCAGCATCAAACGTTTCACCAATAACACTAGGATAAAGTTCAACAGTATTCACTTGTCCGTTGTTCTTTTCCTTCATCTTTAGCATGAGGTTGTTAGCTTTTTGTACAAGTGCGGGGTATTGTCCAAGTTTCGTCACGGTGTTACGGACACGTTCTGCTGCGGTCATGTAGACAAGCCAGTTAGGGTCATCGACGAGAATATCTTGTGTTGGGCTGACAAGGGGATCAAGTTTCATTGTTACGGGTACGATAACTTCACCATCGTAGTAGCTATCTGTTGGGACAAAGGTGTGAGCAAAGATTAACTCATCGTCTATCACAGTACAGATTGTATCGCTATGGTAACGGCGAAACTCATCAGGTGAAACAAGTGAGTAGTATGCAACTGATCGTGGGTCAGAAGTACTTTGGATAGTAATGTAGTCACCCTCACGTTTTGAAAACTCATAGATGTCTTCATCTAAAGAGACTCGATCCGAGGTAATAGAACCTAGTGATAATTTTTGGTAACGGCTGTTCCACTGAATATCAGGCTCAGAAAGCCAGTCATCTTGTAACATATTAGCAATAGCAAGGAATTGTGTGTAGCGAGGTGAAGTAGTGGCAAGTGTTGTTGCTTTACCATTTGCGGCTAGGTTTGCTTTGGCGATTAATTGGGTAACGTTCATGAGTTATTTTCCTGTCTTAATTATAGAGTTGTGCATATGGTTAAGCTATGCTCTTAGCTTTAATACCCGAACCTGCTGACGAAAGAAGCTTACGGATAGCAGCTGTAGACTGAGTACGCTTGAACCCACCAGACTTGGGGGCTTTGAAGCCAATTTTTCGTGTGCCGCTTGATTTCTTAGCGGTCTTTTTTGTACTCGTTGTTTTAGCTGTGTCAGTTTTCTTTTTAGTTGGTGAGGTTGAAGCTACGTTATCAGAAGGAATCCACAGAGTAGGATCAATAGTTCCACCAGCGTACTTTTCTTGTCGCTTCGTGTACGTTACTTTACCCGCTAGATCCGTTTTCTGTAGCTTTTCTAAGTATTGTTTCTTAGCAATAGCGCTAATATCTGTCTGAGCATTTGCAAGTGTTTCTTTCTTTTCTTCATCAGAAAGTGCCTTGTATTCTTCAGAGTTGATAATATTCTTCCATATAAGCTGAGTCTCTTGTCCTATGCCGTCGTTATATTCCTTTTGTTGGTCAGGTGTGAGGTCGACTGTTTCTCCACCAGCTTTAATAGTCTTGTCTGTGAGAGGGTAAATGAATTGATCCGCGTCTTTTAATCGCTTCAATTCATCTGTAAGATTATTCTCTATAGCATTTGAAGGTCGTAGAGGGTCTACAAGACGACCAATAGGAGAGTCGTTGGCTTGTTTCAACTCATTACCGAAAGCGTCTGATTTCGCGTTCAGCGTTGTTCTAGCACCAGGTATACGGCTAAGTATGGCTTCGCCTGGGTTGTTTGCTTGGCGTTGCGTTTCGTCTGTAGCATTTCCAATGTCATTTAACAGTGTAGGTATAACTGAACCAGCCTGTGACTTCACAAAGTTTGCTGCGTATCGTTGTGGGTCTTGAATAGCGTCTAGTGCACCTGAGATACCAGAAAGGAATGATTGCTCCAGTGTTCCTGTTGCGAGTTGTGTAGCCCCTGCTACTGTTGAATCAAATCCATTTGCTCCTTCTTTGGCTGCGTCAGTAATTGCTTTACCAACGTTAAATAGTGCACCAACAGGACCTGCATAGTTAAGGGAATAGTATTTATCTCCAACACGTATTGCATTAGGGATAATACCCTCTGCTTTCCAGCGAGCCGCTTCTTTTGGATCATTAGGATAATTACCAGTAAGTAAATCATTATTAGCAAGTACAGCACCTAAGTAGATAAGCCCTGTTCCTGTACCAGCTTCTGAGATAGCCTGTACTAGTTTTGCCTGGTTAAGTTGTTTCTTACCTGCTTGTAGGGCTACCTCTTTAACTGCTCCAATAGGCGTAAAGTCAATAACACGAGACAAGAATGCTGACGGTACCTTAGTAAACGGTGCAAGTATACCGAGAGTTAATTTAGCACTACCTCTAACAATAGGGTTTTCAAGTCGTTCAATAGACTGACGGACACCATTAACACCATTAGAGAGCAACGTATCATTGGCAAGAACAGATTGGTTTGCTACCTCTGTAGCATATTGTGTCGCTTCGTCAGTTGGATTCTTGAGTCCGTTCTCTACATAGTCATCAAACGCTTTACCTTTAAGTTTAAGGTTCTTAGCTTCAACAATCGTAGCTTCAGCGATGGAGTTTTTAAACTGTGAGTAGTAGAACGGTCGGTCGGCTGCACCCATGACACGGAATACACCGTTCACATAGGTTTTAAGGGCTTTATTTTTAAAGTTAATCTCACGATCAATATACTTCCCATCAGCGGTAAATGCGCGTTCATCTACACCAGTGCGGAGGTACTTAGCTGCTTTAGATAGTCCTTGTGCGGTACCTTCCCAGTTACCACGCCCTGTGAGAACTGCACTACGCTTCTTTGTGAAGAGTGATGCGACCATGTCAGCTGCTACCGCACCAGGGCGAGATACTTCACGTAGTCCTCTGAATAGAGCGTTAGATAATGCACCACCTGTAGTAGTACGAATACCTGTAAGTAGTCCAGCTTTCCATGTTCCAACAATTTTATCTACTAACTCGGTAGGGATAAGACTATTGACCTCACGCTGTACTTCGGCAATGATTTGGCTTTTAGCTTCGTCCTTCTGAACCTTAGATAGATCTGGAGTAGAGTCTACCTCATCAATACGACTTGCTAGTCCTTGTATCTTTTGACGTTGTTCAGGGTTTAGTTTTACATCAGCTTGTTTTAATTGACGTTGTGCATCAAACAACAAGCCTTGTGCGGTACGACGATTAATAAGTTTTGCTGCTTGAACTGTTTGCCCCGCCTTAGTAAGTGAGCTAGAAAGCTTGTCATAAATTTCAGTAGCAAGACGCAAACTCGCTTCATCACCACGTAGGTCTAGTGCTGTAGCTGTAGCGAGTCCATCCGCAATATCCTTTGAACTTGCAGTAGGTGAGTCTAGGCGTGAGAGAACGTCTGTAGAAGCTTCGTCAACCCCCTTATCCTTTAGATAGACGATAGAATCCTCAAGTGAACCCTGGTTAGTTACTGGGTCATATTCAGGGGCAGATTCACGTACTCTTTGCGCGAGGTCATCAGAAAGATTACCACTATTTGGTGCTGTTTGAGATGCAAACTTAGTCTGACGGGTAGGTGCAGGTATTGCTTGAACCTGCGGGATAATTTCAGTTTCATCTACACGAGGTGTAATAGGGAATTCTGGTTCATTACCTGGTAGTTTGATATAGCCACCTTCACGTTCTGCGCGACTTGGCATATCAAAGTTTCTTAAATCAGGATTTAAGATACGTTTTTCGTTAAAATCATAGTTTTGTATTGATGTCCATTTACCGTCAGGTGTTTTAATCTCAATGTCTCGCGCCCCAATAGGGCTGTTCGATATGTAGTCCTGGTCCTTCCCACGACCAACCCTTGCATTATCAGCAATTGTTGTTGGAGTCTTTTTGACCCTTAATAGATAGCTTCCTGCCATTCCTTTTCGATCAGCAAAACTTTGGGCTGTGTCTTCTGATTTACTTAGGAAAATACGGGCTGCATCGCTATTTGGATCTACTTTCCCAAGATTGGCTTTACCACCCATTAAACCTTCTTGTTGAATGCGTCGTGCTGCACCTTCTGATGTTCCATGATACAGAACGTCTGGTTTATTAAAGTTTGGTAAACCTAAATACCCACCTTGCCCAATCTCGCGTTCAACACTCTTTTGTGTATTGAGACGCTCAACTCGGTTCATAGCCATAGCTTTAGAAACCTCTCGACGAGCGACAGGATCAGCAATGGTATCGAATTGTTGTGCTAGTTGTGAGTACTGATCATCGAAACCTGTCACACGAGGGTCTTTAGAAGCGATCACTGACGGACGAGCTTCGTTTACTGTATTGACTACAGCTTTAGGTGTCTTACTTGCACCACGAACAATAGCACCCGTGAGAGGTGCTGCAATATCTAATGCTCCAGCTGTTAAGCCTGAAAGTGCTGCGCCCTTAGCACCAGCGGATAACGATTCCCCTAGATCGCCTGTTTGACCGAATGTTTGTAGTCCAGCTTGTGAACCACCAGTAGCTCCGAATAATCCAGCATCTGCAACACCACGTTTAAGTATTTCCTTTACAGGTGCACCCTTAGCTAGGTTGAGTGGATTGGCGAACATCGTAACACCGTTAGCTACTTCTAACCCTTTACCTAAAACAGCGGCGACATCTTGTGCATTACCGCGTCCTGTGGCGATACGTGTTGCATTTTCATCTACATCAGATGTACCAACGATAGCTTTACCTTCGATGTCTTTACCAGTTTGTAATAGCTTACGTAGGCTATCTGTATTAGCTAGTTGTTGATTAGATTGTTTAAGCTTCTGTTCGTTATTTTTAAAAGGGTTCGATAGTGCACCCGCACTCCCTAGTAATGCTCCACCTTGTAGTGCTACGTCTGCGATTGCTCCACCTGTTTGCTGGAATCCAGCGCCCAATGTCTTACCCAAGTCTCCTAGATTCTTACCGAGTCTTGAGAAGGTATCATCTCGTATAATCTTCTGAGAAGTCTTATCGCCAGCTATAGCTAGTTCTCTACGAAGATTCGATCCATTAGCACCCGTGGCTTGGGTATACTGTTCAATGGTAATTTTCTTACCGTTATCATCAAAGAAGTCAAACCCCTTATCGGAACGTTGAACTTTTTTAGCCACTATGGATTACTCCTATCGTCGTCTTAGTAGTTGATCGAAGTCTAATAGACCTGGTCGTTGTCGTGGCTGTGCGCCAGCTTGTGAGTACCCAAAGTTTGCAGGGTCTATTGCTTGCGGACCCGCAATGTAGGGACTATTGAAATTGCCTTGGTCAAAATTACGCTCGTAATTCAATGCAGCGTTTTGGTATCCAGGTGTAATTCTGTTAAAGTCGCGAGTAATTTCAGGCTGCACTTGATACTGAACTGGGACATCTGCAGGCTTCATTGATAGTTTTTGCTTTGGTTGCTCTTGTTGAATACCAAGAAGTTTACGTAGGTTAGCTAAAATATCCATTAGAATAGTATCCTTTTCTTTCGATCTTCTAGGTTAAGTAAGTTTGCGTATTGTCCAGCTTGAGCTTGTGCGGGGTTTTGTCCCTGTCCAACTGCGATACCGCTTGTGTTGTATGCGTCAAGTGTTGGAGCGGTGAAGTTTACATTACGGGCTGAAATTGCTGGGTTTGCACCAAGTTGGTCAATCTGTGAAAGAAGTGAGCTAACACGGTCGTTGTATGGTGTAAGTGCTCCACGAGCCTGTGCATAGTTCTGACCTTGCGCTTGTGCACGTTGAAGGGCGATACCAGAGAGGCTTTCATTAAGCTGTGCTTCTGTATTAAGCAGACCAGAGTTAAGTGTATTCTCTTGCATAGTACGTTGACGAGTAAGATCTTCTTGTGCTGAACCAAAGGCTTTCTTTCGGTCATCATCGGCAATATCAATGTTCTGTAGGTTGCGTCCGAATGTAGTTTGAATTGCACCTTGTTGTTGATTACCTTGTCGAGCTACAGCAAGAGGGGCAGCAAATTGAGCTGCACTAGATGAGTTACCAAGTAGACGACGAAGTCCTTGTGCTTGACGTGAAACTGTTTGGTCTACGTTTGCACGAGCAGTTACGTTGTCATCTACTGTGCGTTGGCGGGTAAGTCCTGCATCTCGCTCTGCCTGTGCGTTGCTACCTAAGAGGGTATCGTATGCGCTTTGGTAAGCACCTTGAATGTTTCCTAGTCCAATACCGCGTTGTGCATTAAGACGGGCAATAGCTTGTCGTGCTTGCGCTTCTTGGTCGTTGTAGTACTGAATTGCAGCTGGATCGTATGAACTACCTCCACCGCCTGCACTAACGACTGTCTTTCCGTCGATTACAGTACCATTAACTACACCAGGTGCACGTTCAAGTGGTGAATAGCCTGATACTAAATTAGGAGCAGGTGCACCTATTTGTCCTGGTGCACCAAGACCTTCGTTCGCTTGACGACCACTTGCAAAAGTTTTGCCGCCACCAATAGATTCTGATAGACCAAACTCGAATGGGTTTGCGTTACCAGTAGCGCGTGAATATAAATTTCCTGCTGCTCCTAGTGGGTTCACTGTTGCAGCGAAGTCTACTAGATTTCCTAAAAAGTTAGCCATGTAATAAATTCCTTGTAATAAAATAAGTTGTATTTTATCGTCCAGGTAATCCTTAGAGCGACTACTCAGTAGATATAGTCTCGATATATAAAGTATATCTCTGTAGTGTTGGTTACGCTAATTAATCGTAGGTGGGATTATTTCAAGCGGTCTTTCGATTTGAAACGCCCGTTCAGCTTTTTCAACGTGAACTGTGACTGTCTTAGGCGAAAGTAGCGCATATAGAATAAGCCCAGTTACTATAATTTGTATAGTAATAAATACGATCAAGAACTTCTTATTAACGATAAACTCTTTATCAGTAGCCATTAGACTGAAATACCCCAGAATCCCGCCTTTACAGTAACCCCGTTAGGAATTGCCGTGTTGGTAGTAGAACCAAGAACGTTAATCGTAGTCAGGATTGTAATACCTGTAAAAGTCTGCTTAGCGAATGACTGCGATATTGACTTCAGGTCTCCTGCAACAGTTACGGAACCAGGAAGGTATATACCAGTGGAGTCACGATAGTTTGGCTGGAATGAATCACCAGATATGTAAGAACATAAAGCTGTACCTGTAGATAAATGGTCAGAGGTTGCATAAAATGTAGCACTCCCTCCTGATGTAGTGACCGAGTCGGTGAATACGATTATATCTCCCGTAAGAGGCGTACCATTTTTAAATGTTCCATTCTCACAGTACCTAGTTATTGGCTTTGCATTTATAAGCGAGAGAAGTGCCTGGTCACCTTTGTATACCTGGCTCTCAGACGCTACTTTAGTTGGGTCGTCGACCATAGGCATAACATTTGTAATCATGTCCCATGTTACTGCATTACTTGGTGTGTTTGCTGGTGTTATATCTGGCATTGTGTCTCCTAAGCTACTTCATATGTTATTTGCATACCAATAGTACGTTTGTTGCCACTTGTAGCAAAGCCCGAACCACCAGCATCTGCAGTAATATTTAAAACTGTTCCTGCAGATGCTATAAACGCTTGCCCGAAACCAGATGCACCGTTATTAACTACCTGGGCTGGTACAACCCACTGAGCGTTAGTTAGTGTTAATGCTGTAACAGGTAGACTAATTGTAAACGTTGCAGAGTTGCTTGTGCCGTTAGTATATTGGTTAATGAAGAGCGTTACGAATTTACCGACCTTTGTATATTGGTAGATACCACTCGGGTTAGCAGAGAAGCCAACAATAGTAGGACTCCATGAAATACTTGCACCACCAAGACCTCCAGCTGTCGTAGAGAAGGCAGGCAGAGCTGCAGTCCCAGCTAGTACTCCTGCAAGCTGAATCTTTCCCTTTGTGAGTGTTGTTGCGTCTGGTGTTGGGCTGTTGATTGTTGGCATGATTTCTCCTAGATTACCGTTTCTGTGACCCTAGCATTTCCTACTGCGGTATTCCAAATCCCTGTTACAATCCCAGCATATTCAGCACCTGTAATGGTAGTAGTTCCAAGTGAAGGCAATAAGATAGTGAATGATGTTGTCGAAGCGGTTGCTCCGTATGCTAGGTAAACATCAGAAGCTGAATCGTTATAAATAATAAGTGATCGACGGGCTGAGTTTGCTGCTCGAATTGTAACGCTTGTTACTGATCCAGCTACGTTAGCCAAAGTCGGAGTATTTGAAGGTGCATCACGTGTAAACAGGGAACCGTTAATATCTACTGCTTGCCCGCTGTAATCACCCGTAGCACTCGTAAGAGCCGTTGCTGCGTTGTCGTTGCGGATTCCTAATGCAAGTACACCTGTATCACCAGAGGCATGTACAGCATCCTCAGCCTTACCTAAAGAGGTAGCTCCTACTCCAGGAACAAGTGAGGTGATCGTTGTTGATCCTACTGTAGCTGTGACTGAACCAGAGACGGCTTGTGTTGCGACAGGTAGTGCAATGAACTGAGTTGAGGGGTGGATAACAATTGCACCTGAACCTGATGTAAAGGCGGTAGAACGAACACGGAATTGCGATTGTCCAAGAAGTGGGCTTACTGTCCACACTACCGTGGTGTTTGATGGAATGACACCTGTTGCTCCTGCTATCGTTAGTGCATTGGTAGACTGGTTTATACCTTGTACAGGGAAGAAGGTTGTACCACCATCTGCAGATGCTTCAAAGATCATGTTAATACCAGCGTGCGTACCTGAGATCTGTACTGTCGCTGAACCTACCCCTGTTAAATCTGTTGCTGTAATACTCGTTGACGAAGTAGTGATATTCCCCGTTGTATTAGCTTGAGGTGCAGCGTTGATAACTGGAACAACATCTGTACCGTTAATAGTTTGTTTAACAATTTGATCGTACGCCATCTAGAAGACCCTCCAGTTAGCAGTATCGCTATAGAATTTACGTGATGAATTAGGACTGATTAACATAGATAGATTTCCGTTTATAGTTTGTGATGATGTCGTATTTACAGTAATATTCGTTGCACCAGAGTTTGTCACCTCGTAGGCATTTGTGTTACCTACGGCAGTCGGAAGGGTAAGAGTTGCTCCAGCGCTTACGATATATACGTAATCCACCAAAGCCGTAGAACCAGCGTTTGTATTGGTAGAAATACTAGATATAGATCGTGTAATACCCGCAGAACCACCACCTCCTGCGTAGTTAGGGATATTAAGAGTGCTACCTATTAAAGTCGAGGCTCCGCTTGTACCGACAGTTGTAAGTGTAATTGGTGTTTGATAGTCTATTCCCGCAATGGCAATAGATAGTGCACCTGTGCCCCCTGAAGTTCTTACTAACCCATTAGAGGTTAAGTTAGATAACGTGCTAATGTTCTGACTTGTATTGACCGTAATAGTATTCGTAGATCGCGTAAGACCCGTCGAGAATGTGAGTGCAGATTCTTTACCCGCCAGATCAGTTACTAAGTTTGTAACCTGGGATTCTGCTATCTGAATAGCAACTGATGAAGCAGCGGTAGTAAGCCCTTTAGCATTCACTGTTTGAACATTGACACTTGAGGCAGAACCAAACGTACCTACGTTGGAGTTTACTGTAGCAAGCACCGTTGCGTTTGTATTGTTTGCTGATCCGTTAAATGTTGAACCCGCAGTTGTTACATCGCCTGTAAGCGTCCCAATTGTTCGGGCTGTCGTGAGAGTAGCCGCTGAACCTGTAGTGCTCTGGTTAAATGTTGGGAATGTGTTTGTTCCACTTGTAAGGTTCTTGTTCGTAAGAGATACGGCAGCTGCGTTCTTTGTTGCGTCTGAGGTGTTGTCAACGTTAGCCAGTCCCACTGCTGTCTTATCAAGTGTTTGCCATGACTTGTCTCCACGCCAGTACTGTGAGGTTGTACCAGCAGCAATTGTTGGCTCTTTAGTTGCAAGCCCTGATGTAAGCGCTGAAGTAGTGGCATAGCTAGATAAGTCCTGATCGCCTGTGTTAGTACCTGTAGATGTGCCTGAGCCTGTAGGAGCGCCCACGTTAGCAGCAGTAAGGACGACAACGCCAGTTTGTCCATTTACAGACGTTACTGCTCCTGCGCTGCCTCCTGAAGCGTTTACAACGTATGGGTCAGCTAATGTTCCTGAACCGTCGAAGGTTACATTTGTTCCAGGTTCAATAAGGTTTGTTACTTGATTAGGTCCTGCTGGACCAACTGCATCAACGTCCACGCTAATAATAACGTCAGGCGCTAGTGTAATTGGTACAGATATAGGAGCAGCCAACTGAATGTCTACGTTTAGAGCTTCGTCTATGTTTACGTCAACGTCAATCGGCTGCATTATATATCCTTTGTTACGTCAGAGACGAACTCGATCTCTTGTTTTTTCGTGCTTGAAACTAATCCGCCAGGTGAGACAGCTTGAATGTCATATACATATTGTCCAGGAGTCACACGAGTGTCTGTGTTTGAAAGAGCAATCGTTGCAACTGATCCTAGAATAGTAACGCCATTACTTGTATCTTTTGAGATTACTGCATCAATATCATTATCAGGTGTCAAACCCTCACTACTTTTTACAGTAAAGAAGATGTCGTACCCTGTAATATCCATTGGAAAGGTAACAATGAGACTTCGATCGTCTCCACAAATGAGTGCATTTTTCTTTGTTAGCTTTACAGCCATTATATCTCCTTAATATTTGGAGGGGCACCCCACTGCCCCGTATGAACTATTTAGCTACTTTACTAGCTTTGACAGGAGCTGTTGAAGCTTCTTCTACTGCACCATCGTTGAATCCGTCAGAGACAGGACCGCTGAATGATTCAGGTGATCCAGAAACTTCGATACCGCCAGTGTTGGCTTTCTTTGCTTCTGCATCGTTAGGTGTCACAGCTTGCAAGACTGGTTCGATTTTTAGATCGTTCTCAGTAATGTTGTTGTTCTGTGCTGCAAGACGAGCTTTTGTAAGTCGTTCTGCATCTTCTTTGATGTCTGCATATGGTTCTTGTGTATCAGCCATGTGAGATTCTCCTTTTATTATCGTTATTAAACTGTAGTGTGCTTAGCAATCGCGTCAGCCTTAGCTGTAAGAACGAATGCATCGTATACTACACGACCTTCTACGAGCCAACCGTTGATACCAGGGGCATCTACGTGTGTCTTGTAGCTTTCAAGCACCATTGGGCTTACCATCGCTACTGGGTGAGTGATGATTAGGTCGGTGTTAGCAGGCATGTATGAGCTAGGTACAACTTGGATAGTAGTACCGTCAACTGTTCCGTAGTTACCTGAGTGGCGTGAACCAGCGAAATCTTCAGAATCAAGGATGAAGTTACTTTGCTTCAATAGTGCGTAGTAGTTCGCAGTCATGAAAGCAATACGTCCTGTTAGTGGAACCTTCTTGTCAGTGATTGTAGTCTGAACTGCAAGGAAGTTTGAGTAAGCGTTAGCTGATGTTGTAGCACCTGCTGTAACACCTACTGAGGCAGCTGTACCAAGAGCTGCAAGACGGTAAACGTCGATCTCTGGGGTAATAACTTCGTCCAATTGTCGGGCGAGGAACTTACCAGCTTCTGTAACACCCATTGATTCATCACGGTTACGGCGGTCAATAGACTTCGTAAACGCACGGTCACGGGCGAGGGTTAGTGTTTGGATTGTTGTGTCAACTTCTGTAACTGTACCGTATCGGTTTTGTCCTGAACGAGTGTATGTACCCATTGCAGCTGTTGCTACTGAGTATACGCTCACGGCGTTAACGCCAGTCCAGTCGTAGTCGTTGTTTACAGCTTTGTCGGTGAGGCTTTTTAGTTTAAAGCGTTCAACAACTTTAGCGCTGTACTTAGATGCTAAGTTTTGAGCCATTAGTGTGTATCCTTAGGTTATGTCGCCTACTTGATCGAGTCGAAACCTTCTTCAAAGCTATCTTTCTTTGGAGCGTGAGTCTTGGCGGTTGACACTGGATTTTCAGCAGTGGCAAACTGTTTCTCTACGTTCTTTCGGGCTGATACTTCGCCTCGGGTTTGAGACTTCTTCTGAGTATTGGCAACGAATTTATAAAAGTTGTAAGGCAATACTTTCACATCGACTATATGTCCCGTGTTTGGGTCTTCTCTAATACCAGCGATTTCCTGATAAGTCTTGGCAGTTTCTTCTGCTAATTCCTTATCGTAGTCACTACTTTCAGGGTCAAACTGTGGGAAGTCTGAGAATATTTGCAAGGATTCAGTGTTTACTGCGTTTGTCATCTCTGTTACTTGAGCTGTGTAGTCACGAATGGCTAACTCTTGTTTCAGGGATTCAAACTTAGCGTCTGATTCACTCATGCCTTGTTCTACGAGTTGGTCAGTTGAAGCTGGCTTATAGTACTGTGAGGTAACTTGTTCGACTTCACGTCGGGTCTTATCTCTGGTTGCTACAAGCTCTCGTATCTCTTGGTTGAGCTGCTGCTTGCGATTCTCTGCGCTGTTCTTTGCCTTGGGCTTCTCTTCTGTTTCATCTGTCGATTCTTCCTCTGCCTCTGTGTCCCCACTAGCTTCGGTGTCTTCGGCTTCTGTTTCTTGGTCAGCCTCTACAGTTTCTTTTTTCTCAGGGGTTGATGATTCCTCTGCGGTAGTGTCCTGTGTCTCTACCTCTGGTGACTTATCCTCTTCGGATTTAAAGTCGTTTACATCTAGTGCGAAACCGTCATCTTCTGGCATGTTTCAAGTCCTCCGTTATGTTTTACGTTCGTAGCGTGAACGATTCGAGAGTTGGATAGGCTCTAAGCCA
>Ga0247807_10000252_pt1 | contig 35817 bp, 40 predicted proteins | sample UWRJL074202C1_FD_179931 | JGI IMG/M metagenome (GOLD analysis project Ga0247807, IMG submission 179931) | Plant litter microbial communities from Arlington Agricultural Research Station in Wisconsin, United States - UWRJ-L074-202C-1 | ecosystem: Environmental > Terrestrial > Plant litter >...
CTTGCGGATCGCGACGGTGCGAGGCCCGCGGATTGTCACGAGGGCCACGGTCGTCACCCAGACGAGCCAGGGGAATGTCGCGATCATCGCCACTCCCGTGCCGCCCGCCGAGAAGAACGCGGTGTCGCTCGTGCCGCCGAAGAGCGACGGGATGGCCACGAGGTTAGAGAGACCGACGGCGTAGGCGATCCATCCCGTCCATCGGGGAAGCACCCCGGACGCGAGGATGACATAGCCAGAGGACGCCGAGGCAAGCGCGAGCAGCACGCATCCCGTTGCTCCAAACATGACCATGTGCCCCTCGGTCAGGGCTCGAATAACGCTCGGGTCGGGCGTCTGCCCGACGGTGTCGAGGGCTGCTCCCGCCTCCATCGCATCCCCGACCATCGTGATCGCGACGAATGCGAGGCCAGCGGCGAAGCCGATGTCGGCGACCCACTGCAGGTCTTTGCGTGCGTGCGTGATGATCTGGCGGAACCCCGAGATGAACACGATGAGGGTCGCCATGAGAATCGTGTCGATGAGGATGATGGTGAGCGTGGCATCCGCCGCCCTCGCCATAAAGTGACCGAGGGCATCCGCATCCTCGAGCTCCGGCCGTGCGCCCATGACCTCGCGCACGATGAACTCGGCGCTCATGAGGATTGCGGTCACAATGCCGGCGATGCCGGTCCACTGCTTGACGTCGGGGGTCGCTGTGCCCCGCATGATGCTGGGGCGGGGGTGCGGTGCGTTCACGGGCGCCTCTCTCGCGGATGTGACACCGATCGTAGCGAGAGAGACGCCCGTGGGGTGTGGTTACAGGCCCTTTCCTCCCGTGACGGGAAGGATCGCACCGGAGATGTACGAGGCCTCACCGGAGGCGAGCAGCACGTAGGCCGGAGCGAGTTCGGCGGGCTGACCAGCGCGACCGAGCGGGGTGTCCTGTCCGAACGTCGGCAGCTTGTCTGGCCATGATGTCGCCGGGATGAGTGGTGTCCAGATCGGTCCGGGAGCCACGGCATTGACGCGGATGCCCTTCGGCCCGAGTTCCTCGGCGAGTGCCTTGGTGAACGCAACTTGAGCCGCCTTCGTCATGGCGTAGTCGATCAGTCCCGGCGAGGGATTGAATGCCTGGATCGACGTCGTAGAGATGATCGACGACCCCGGCTTGAGGTGGGGAAGAGCCGCGCGACCGAACCACATCATGGAGTAGATGTTGGTGCGGAACACTCGATCGAATTCCTCGGTCGGGATCGTTTCGAAGCCTTCCCGGTTCTTCTGGTACGCGGCGTTGAGCACGAGGATGTCGAGTCCTCCGAGGCCTTCGACCGCGGCATCCACTGCAGACGTGGAGAACTCCTCGTCGCGAATGTCTCCCGCGATGGTGATCGCGGTGCGACCGGCATCGCGGATGAGGCCCGCGGTCGTCTCGGCATCCTCTTGTTCCTCGGGCATGTGCACGATCGCGACATCCGCGCCCTCTCGGGCGTAGGCGATCGCGACCGCCCGACCGATGCCGGAGTCGCCGCCGGTGATGAGTGCACGTTTTCCTGTCAGCTTGCCGGATCCCACGTAGCTGGATTCGCCATGATCCGGTTGGGGATCGGTCGGGCCGGTGAGCCCCGGCTGCTCTTGCTCCTGCTCGGGGAATCCGTCCGAGTAGTAGCGAGTGCGGGGGTCCTCTTCGGCGTGATGAGACATATCTTCTCCTTCGTCGTGGCGTACATCCACGGTAGGCAGACCGATTTTCGGGCGACTAGGCCTTGACAAGGTAGGGCACCCCTGTCAAGCCCTATTGAGTTTCGCTGCGCCTGCATAGCGTGAGAGAACGCAAGGAGTAAGGAGTGCTCATGCCTGGAGACAGAACTGCAAGCCTCAAAGATCCGGAGATGTACGACGCTCTGCGCGAAGACGGTGCAAGCAAACAGAAAGCCGCGAGAATCAGCAACGCCGCTGCCAAGAAGGGCCGATCCGCGATTGGTCGTAAGGGCGGCAAGTCCGGCGACTACGAGGACTGGACCGTCGCCGAACTTCGGGACAAGGCCAAAGAGATCGGTCTGACCGGGTACTCCACAAAGAAAAAGTCCGAACTTATCTCTGAACTGAGGAACAGCTAATGGCCGAGACCACCACCGCCCGCCGCGGATCGCGACAGACCCGCAAGCAGAACGCCGAGAAGGGATTCGTAGCATCAGCGAAGCTGCTCGATTGCCTGCAGCGCGTTCTTGTCGACCTGCTCGAACTGCAGATGCAGGGCAAGCAGGCTCACTGGAACGTCGTGGGCACGAACTTCCGCGACACCCACCGCGTGCTCGACGAGATCATCGAAGCCGCACGCGAGCACAGCGACACCATCGCCGAGCGGATGCGTGCGCTGCACGGACTTCCCGACGGCCGCAGTGACACCGTCGCCGACAAGACCACGCTGCCCGAGTATCCCGCGGGAGAGGTCTCGACGACCGACACGGTTGACCTCATCACCGAGCGTCTCGAGATGACGATCCTCAGCGCGCGCGACGTGCACGACACCGTCGACGAAGAAGACCCCACGAGCGCCGACCTGCTGCACGTGATCATCGAACAGCTCGAGCAGTTTGCCTGGATGGTGTCAGCCGAGAACCGCACTCCAGCTCCAGCCGGTAAGAAGTAAGGCACGTTTCGTGAGACCGCCCATTAGCCACATCGCCATTGTCATACCGGCTATGGATGAGGCGAGCCTCCTCGAGGGCTGCCTCGACTCGGTCTTCGATTCGGTGAGCGAGCTGCGGCTTGCTTCTCCCCGCCACCATGCCGTGAGCGTCGTACTCGTGCTCGACTCCTGCACGGACTCGTCCGCGCTCGTCGCCGCAAAGTACGACGATCTCACGACGATCACTGTGAACTTCGCGAGCGTGGGAGAGTCTCGCGCTGAGGGCATCCGAGTGGCGCTCGAATCCCTTCACTCCCCGCGAAGCGCCACGTGGATTGCGAACACCGACGCCGATTCGCGAGTGCCCATCGACTGGCTCACGCGGCAGGTCGGCCTCGCCGATGCTGGGGCCGACGCGCTCATTGGCTCCGTGGAGCCGGAATGGAGCGACTTGACCTTCACCCAGGCTCGCGCGTGGGAAGCATCTCACCCTCAGGGCCGCGCGGTCGGGCATGTGCACGGGGCGAACCTCGGCGTGCGGGCATCCGCGTATCTGAGGGTCGGAGGATTCGCCCCCCAGCGGGAGCACGAGGATGTTGATCTCGTCACGCGTCTGCGCGGGATCTCGGCGCCTGTCGTCTCGTCAGACTCGTTCGCCGTGGTTACCTCAGGCAGAACCGAGGGTCGCACTCCCGGAGGCTACGCGGGATACATGAGGTTGCTCGACCAGTTGGTTGAGCCCGCGGGATGACAGCGGTTCTGCTGGGCGCGGATGCCGAGTCCGGCTGGCCGGGCGAACTCGAGGCCGTGCTCCTCGAGACCGCGGATTCCGTTGCGGATGTGGAGGCCTCCGCTCGGCGCGCTGTGGAGATCGCTAGTGACGCACCGCTTCCCGGCTCCGGGCAGACGAGACGCTTGTGGGAGATTCTCGCGTCGTTGGGCGCTCTAGACCTCACGACTGCGCGCGTCATCGAGCCACACCTGGACGCGATGGCGATCTTCGCCGAGGCGGGAACCACCGCGCCCTCGGGAACCTGGGGAGTCTTTGCGGCCGAGGGGCCAGGCGTGCGAGTCGACGCCACAGAGCGGGACGGTGGGTGGGTGCTCGACGGAATTAAACCGTGGTGCTCGCTGGCCGGCATCCTTTCTAACGCGCTCGTGACAGCTCATACCCCGGCCGGTCGCCGCTTGTTCGCCATCGACCTTCACGACGACGGAGTAGTTGTTGAGAGCGGAACCTGGGTTGCCCGCGGGCTGTCTCACGTGACGAGCGAGTCGATCGAGCTGACCTCGGTGCCCGCTCGATCGGTGGGCGAAGACGGCTGGTATCTCAGCAGGCCGGGGTTCGCTTGGGGTGGCGCGGGCGTCGCGGCCATCTGGTTCGGCGCCAGCGTCGCCCTCGCCCGCAGTCTTTACGATGCCCTCGGGCGTCGGGAGCCCGATCAGATCGGTCTCGCACTTCTGGGCTCCGTCGATCGTGAGTTGACCGGTTGCCGAGCGCTGCTCGCGGCGGCGGCGGATGAGGTGGATGCCGGTTCCGACGCGCCGGCGATCCTCGCCCAGCGCGTTCGGAGCACGGCGGCCCGCACCGCCGAACACACCCTGTCCGCAGTCGCCCACGCATTGGGACCCGGGCCACTTGCGACCGATGAAGAACACGCACGCCGCGTCGCCGACCTCGAACTCTACGTGCGCCAGGACCACGCGGAACGGGATCTCGCGCGCTTGGGCACCAAGCTACTTGAACGCCAGGAGCTACCGTGGTGACCTTCGATCATCGCGACCCCGGCACGTCGGAGGTGACGTGGGCGCGCGACGGGCGGTGGGCGGAAACCCGCGAACTCGAACTTATGGCTGTCGACAGCGCGGTTGTGCTCGCCGCTCACCCGGACGATGAGACGCTCGGAGCGGGCGGGCTTATCTCGCTCCTGCACGCTCAGGGAACCCGCGTCATTCTGGTTCTCGCGAGCAACGGTGAAGCATCCCACCCCGACGACATCTCCTCACTGCGCCGCCAAGAGTGGAAAGAGGCTGTGAATGAGATTGCTCCAGGGTGCACGACGATCGAACTCGGCCTGCCCGACGGCGGGCTCCGGGAGCGCAAGAACGAGTTGCGCGACGGTCTTCGCCACGCCATTCGAGATGCCGGCCTACTCATCGCACCCTGGCGGGGAGACGGCCATCGTGACCACCGCATCGCGGGGGAGATCGCCGTCGAGACGGCAGACGAGGCTGGCATCGCCGTGCTCGAGTACCCCGTGTGGATGTGGCACTGGGCGCATCCGCAGCATCCTGACGTGCCCTGGGAGCATCTCGTGACGGTTCCCCTGCACGAAGGGGCCAGGGCCACCAAACGCGCGGCGCTCAGTCGCTACCGCAGCCAGTTTGAGGCCATCGACGGAAGCGAGCCCATCATCCACGAAGGCATGGCCTCACATTTCTTGCGCCACTTCGAGACGTTTGTCACGCGCGCATGAGCCTGGGACCCGACTACTTCGCCGACCTCTATAAGAAGAGGGATGATCCGTGGCGGCTTCAGGAGAGATGGTACGAAGAGCGGAAGAGGGCGCTCACCGTCGCGGCGCTCCCGCGCCAGCGATACTCCTCCGCCCTGGAGATCGGATGTTCGGTGGGCGCACTCACCGAAGCTCTTGCGCCGCGGTGTGATGAGCTGCTTGCCGTAGATATCGCGCACCGGGCCGTCGAGATCGCGGGGGAGCGCCTCAGCGATCAGCCTCACGTCTCGGTCTCCCAGCTGGATGTCTCTCGCTCGTGGCCGAAGGGGCAGCGGGATCTCGTGGTGTTCTCCGAGGTGGGGTACTACTTCGACGCCGAGACCCTGGCCGCGCTCGCACTGCGCGCGGCCGGATCACTCGCGACCGACGGTGTGATCGTGTCGTGCCACTGGCGACATCCAGTGGATGACTACCCGCTGTCGGGTGACGAGGCGCGCCGGATCATTCGCGAAGAATCCGGGCTCGTGGTCGTTGCGCACTACATCGATCAGGATTTTGGGCTGGAAGTGCTGGCACAACGGGGATACGACTCGGTCGCCAGACGTGAGGGATTGGTGGACTAGCAAATAAGCTAGCGGGGGACACATCCGCCACCACCAAAGGACTCGAATGGGCTACTTGCTCTATGGCCTACCGGCCGAATCTATCGAGATCGACGACCGCACTCTTGCGCACATCAAGATCGTGATGCTCGCGAAGCTCCGCCGCGACGAGTCCTTCGCGTTCTCCTTCGAGTACGACCTTAGTAACGGCAGTGGCCGGTCCACTGTGTGGGTGCACCCGACCATCCCAATGCAGTTCAAGTTCCTTGGCTCTCGCCAGGCCGTGATCAACCGTGCGTGGCTCGAGGCTCTCATCGTTTCTGCAAACAGCGTCGACGGGCTACGCATCCTTCCCGAGCCAGAAGCGCCCGTCGAAGAAACTCCCTAGATCTCGCATTCTTGTCAAGCCCGCAGCCCGGGGATGTGCGGGCGAGCACCGCGTGAGTCACAATAGTCAGATCATGGGAACGCTCACGTACGACTCAACGCTCGCCGCAGACTTTGACGATCGCACACTGGCCCACCTGCAGATGGTCATTGGGGCGAAACTTCGTCGCAACGAGGCCTTCTACTTCAGCTGGAAGGATGACGCGGCGATCGGCAATGGACGCAGCGTCATTTGGATCCACCCCACCATCCCGCTTGCCTTCAAGTTCTTTGGGAGCCGGGCACCCGCGATCAATCGCGAGTGGATCGACGACCTGATGCTCTACGCGAACTCTCCCAATGGGCTCGTGATAACCCCCGAGCCTGCGAAGGTTGAGACGACGCCATGACGACTCGCACCACCATCCACTACGGAGGGGAAGAGTATGTCGTTCCCCGCAGTGCGGCCGATCTCAAGGCGGAGATCGACGAGATCATCGCCCAGGGCAGCGGATGGCTCACGGTCAATCACGGCCGTGGTCAGCTGCAGCCCGCATCCATTCTCGTGTCCAATGCCACCCCGATTGGGCTCATTGACACGAGCGACCCCGAGGGCTTCAGTCAAGAAGCGATCGACTGACGTCGTCGAATAGCGCTTCGCCGTGATGCACCCTGAGGGGCTGCTCGAGCGAGTGCATGCGGTCACGCATGTAGCCGACAGCTGTGGAGTTGTCTGGCTCGGGTAGCTGGGAGTCGGATTGTTTCGACAACATCACTGCTCCCGCATCGAGCAAAAATGTCACATCAACGCTCTCGCCCTGTGAGCCGAGTGCCTTCATGACAACAACGTCGGCGCGACCCACGTTGGCCAGGCTTGCCGCGTACCTGAGAAGAAGGTCCGCCGCCTCGTTCCCGATGAGAAGGGGAGTGTCGGCAAAGGTGACGAGCTTCATGGTGCATCCCTCTCAAGAAATGAAAAGAGGGGCGGCGCTAGACAGCGCCACCCCTCTTGATCTGCAGGCGGTTACGCCTTGCGCGAGCCTCGCGTGACGAGGCCGTAGATCAGAAGAACGACAATCGCTCCACCGATGGCGAGAAGCCAGGTGGTGATGTCGAAGAATCCTTCAAGCCCAACGCCGAAGATGGCGCTGCCGAGGAATCCGCCCAGGAGGGCACCCACGACTCCGAGGACCAGGGTAATAACCCATCCGCCTCCCTGTGAGCCGGGAAGAATTGCCTTGGCGATAGCGCCTGCGGCTAGCCCCAGTACGATCCAACCGATGATACCCATGTCGACCTCCCAGTCGATCGCTTACACGTTCCGGGTCTCGGAACGGGTTCAACCCAACCACAGGTAATGCACAGAGGGCAGGGGGTTGCGTGGGGGTGGGTGTGGTGGTATTTGACATTTTGTTTGCGGAGGATGCAAAAATGCACTTGTGCAGAAATGCATTAGTGCATATTGTTGATGTATGTCCATAGATCAGCCACGCCGCGAAATCAATCGCGCCCACACGTGGCTGGCGATTCATGAAGCTGCCTGCGCGCTCGTGCTGAGAGATGGACTCGCTACAGCGACTGTCGACGCAATCAGTGAGCAGGCAGACGTTTCGCGCAGAACGTTCTTCAACTACTTCCCCGCCAAGGAAGATGCGGTGCTGGGCCTCAAGTCACCCCGCATCAGTGAAGAGAGTCTCGAGGCCTTTGCCGAACCGACCGACCTCCTCGGTCGAGTCGTTCATCTCATGTCGTCCACGGTGCGAACGGCGGTTCATCTCGACACTTCCGTGGAGCGTCGCGAGCTGCTCAAGCGATACCCGGAGCTCAGAACACGCCTTGACCAGCAACTTCGCCAGGTGGAAACCCTAGTGCAGGACGTTCTCACCGAACAGTCGTCGGCATCTCCAGAGTCGTCGCGCGCCCTTGTTATGTTCGCCGGCACCGTGCTGCGTTTCGCGTTTGCTTCTCAGCCAGACGGCACCATCGATGACAGCCCGCACGCGCTTGACGCCGCAATTATCCAATTCACAAACGTAGTGAAAGAAGCACTGTGACCACCAGCATGACCGCGGTCTCGACAGAGTCGAAGACAGCAAAAAGTATCATCCCCCTATTCATCGGTCTCATGATCACGATGCTTCTGGCATCCCTCAACAACACCGTGCTCGCCAGTGCGCTGCCGACGATCGTTGGTGAGCTTCACGGGGTCGAGCACCTCACCTGGGTGGTGACCGCGTACATTCTCGCGTCCACCATCACGATGCCGATCTACGGCAAGCTCAGCGACCTGCTCGGCCGCAAGCCACTACTCATCGCGGCGATCCTGATCTTCATCGGCGGCTCGGTCGTCGGCGGTCTCGCGACTGACATGACCTCGCTCATCGCTGCTCGGGCCATTCAGGGGCTCGGTGGGGGCGGTCTTATCATCCTCGCTCAGGCCGCCATCGCGGACGTCGTTCCTGCTCGTGAGCGCGGCAAGTACATGGGAATCATGGGCGGCGTCTTCGCCTTCTCCTCGGTCGCCGGGCCCCTGCTCGGGGGCTGGCTCACGGAGGGTCCGGGATGGCGTTGGTCGTTCTGGATCAACTTGCCGCTCGGCGCAGTGGCGCTCGTCGCCACCATCCTCTTCCTGCACCTGCCGAAGCGCCAGCTCAGCTCGCGCCCTCGCCTCGACTATCTGGGCATGGCGCTCATGACAATCGCGACGAGCGCTCTCGTGCTCGTGGGCACCTGGGGTGGGTCGCAGTTCGAGTGGGCGTCGCCGCAGATCATCGGTCTCGGCATCGCGGCCATCCTCGCCGCTGCTCTCTTCGTCTTTGTCGAGTCGAAGGCGTCACAGCCGATCATCCCGCTCGCGCTCTTCAAAGACCGCAACTTCACCCTCACGACGGTCGCGGGTCTCGTCATGAGTATCCCGATGTTCGGTGTCATTGGATACATGCCGACCTACCTGCAGATGGCGGGTGGCGTGACCGCAACCGAAGCCGGACTGCTCATGATCCCGATGATGGGCGGGCTGCTGCTGACCTCCGTGCTTACGGGACAGATCATCTCGAAGACCGGCCGGTACAAAATCATCCCGATCATCGGTGCCGTGATTCTTGCAGCCGGACTGGTTCTCATGGGCACGGTGCACAGCACCAGCTCGATGATCTTCATCTGCATCTACCTCGGAGTGATCGGAGTCGGTCTCGGTGCGAGCCTGCAGATTCTCACGCTGATCGCCCAGAATTCGTTCCCTGTTGCCATGGTCGGAACGGCCACGGCGTCGAGCAACTACTTCCGCCAGGTCGGTGCGACCCTCGGGTCCGCCGTCGTGGGATCCGTGTTCTCGATGCGGTTGCTCGACCTGATCGCGTCCAAGCTACCCGAGGGCACGGGTGCCGGTGATGGCACCAGCTCGCTCACCCCGGCGATCGTTGCCGGGCTGCCGGATGCCGTGCGCATCCCGATCATCGAGGCCTATAACGAGGCGCTTGTTCCGCTCTTCCTCTGGATGGCTCCACTCGCGCTCATCTCGGCGATCATTCTGTTCTTTGTCGTCGAGAAGCCGCTCGCGACCCAGGTCGAGCGGGAGATCCCCGCTCAGTCCGTGGGCGAGGGCCAGGTAGCGCCAATGGATCTCGTAGATGACTCGGACGCGGAGAAGGAAGAAGGGCTCCGAGCGGATGCCGACGAGCGCGTGGGCGCCGCACCTGGCCGCTAGTGTCTAGCGCATGAGCAAATCTGAGCGCCGGGCACGGGAGCGGATGCCTGAGGGCGACGAGCGGTCGATCGCGCAGTACCTGAAGGAGCGGATATACGCGACCATTACGGGTCTCGCGATCGTGCTCGTGATCTCCACGAACGCCCAGCACCACGACGCGCGGGACGCGCTGTTCTCTCTGGTTATCGGAGTCCTCGGAATCACTGCGGCCGGGTACCTGGCTGACCTGATTGCGCACATCGCGGTTCACGCGAAACTGCCCACGGCCGGGGAGCAGCGGGTGCTCCTGCGAATCGCATTGGGTGGCTTGAGTACGGTCGTCACGCCAGTGATCTTGCTGGTGCTCGCGTGGACCGGCGTGATGGAGCTCGACACGTCCCTGCGGGTGTCGACGATCGTCTACCTTGTGACCCTGGGCCTGATCGGTCTCGGGGCCGTGCGTCGCGCGAGCCTCTCGTGGTGGGCGCAGCTCGCCGTGCTGGCGGCCCTTGTCGGCTTCGGAGCGCTCGTCGTGGGTGTGCAGGTGCTCGCGCACTCGGTGTAGTGCCCTTCTGCGCACTAGTGTCTAGGCATGTCGACGCCTCTTCCCACCGTGTCCATCGTCATCCCCGCGTACAACGAGGAAGACACCATCCGCGCCTGTCTCGTCGCTGCGATCGGGCAGACGGTGCCGGCGCACGAGATCATCGTTGTCGATAACCGCTCTACGGACGGAACCCGCGCCGCGGTCGAGGCGATGCAGGTCGCGTTCCCCGAGGCCAACATTCGGTTGCTGAGCCAGGATGCCGAGCAGGGAATCACACCCACGCGCAATGCCGGATTCGATGCCGCGACCGGTGACGTCATCGGACGCATCGACTCGGACTCAGCGATCGAACCCGACTGGGTCGAGCAGGTGCAGGTCGCCTTCGCGACCGGCGAGTTCGATGCCGCGAGCGGCTCTGTCGAGTACTACGACATGCCCATGCGCAACTTCGGGCATCACGCGGATGACACGTTCCGCAAGCTGCAGGTGAAGTTAGCGGGTGACTTCGTGTTCCTCTTCGGCAGCAATATGGCCATCACGAAGAAGGCCTGGTTGGCGGTGCGGGATGACGTCTGCCCCGACCGCGAGGATCTCATGCACGAAGACCTCGACCTCGCGGTACACCTCGCGCTCAAGGGGCTCAAGATTGGCTACGTGTCCGCGATGGTCGCGGGGATCTCTGCCCGACGCATGGACTCGGAGCCTCGCGACTTCCTTTTCTACGCGAGGCGCTTCGAGCGTACATACTCGGCCCACGGCATCCGGGATCCGCGTCTGCTGACCCCCATGGTCGTCTTTCTCGGTCTTTACCCCACGCTGCACGCAGAGCGCTGGATCTCGGGACGCGCGAAAGCGGCCCGCCCCGGCCAGCAGCCGGAACTTCGACCCGAATAGGGGTAGCGCTAGTCCCAATGCTCGCTGCTAGCATTTCGCCAACCAAGGAGGGTTCGTGAGTGCGGAGTTGTTCTGGGGCGGCCTGTACGTTGCGCTGTGGTTGTTCTTTATCTACAGCTTTGTCGGCGTTCTCATCGAGATGTTCTACTGCTGGACGATCGAGTACCGCGGTGTTGTCGAGTCGAGACTCGGCATCCTGTATCTGCCTTTCAACCTCTTGTACGGTACGGGCGGCGTCGTGATCAGCCTCGTGCTGTTGCCCGTCGTCGATAACCCGTTTGCTGTATTCGGCCTCGGGATGCTTGTCGGCTCGACCCTCGAGTACTTCACGAGCCTCGTGATGGAGAAGGCATTTGGCGCCGTGTACTGGGACTACAGCAAAGAGTTCCTGAACATCCAAGGACGCATCTGCCTCAAGTACGCGTTCATCTGGGGTGGGCTGTCGGTCGTGCTGCTGTACGTGCTCGACGTCATTAATGTCGGGGTGCTGGTCATGATCCCGGTGGAGATCGGCCTGCCCGTTCTCGGCATCCTGATTCTTGCGACGATCGCCTCGGTTGTGCTCACGCTCCTCAGCTACCGCCGGATCGCGCAGAAGAACACGTACCTCCATGCCATTCGCGACGGCAAGGATGCTGTGCTCCCGAACCCCGGCTGGGCGCGGCTCGTCGACCGCCTCGTGCCAGACAGGGTGCTCATCAACACATTCCCGCGGATGAGCCTCATCACGGAGTACCAGGAACTTAGCGGGCACCATCGCAAACTCATCGTCTGGCTGCCCACGATCGGCAAGCCCTCGGAGGCGACGTTGGCTGCGGGCGACAGAGCCCGAGCCTACGAGGACTCCCGCCTGCAGGCCGCGGGTTTCTAACCCTTTCCCAGCGTTGTTCTTCGCCGAAGTCGCCAAATCTGCTGATGTTTTGGTGTAAACATCAGCAGAAGTGGCGACCTCGCGGAGTTGTTACTCGTAGCGGAGTGACTCGACCGGGTCGGCCTTGGCGGCCCGCAGAGCGGGCAGTGTGCCCGCGAGGAACGCGATGCCCATGATGGCGAGGATGATCACGGCGACCGACAGCGGATCGAACGCAATGAGCGTGAGCCCAGCGAGGTCGGCGAACAGCCCGCCCGCGAGAGCCGAACTCACGGCGCCGCCCACGAGCATCCCGATGCCAACGCCGATCGCGCTGCCGAGGAAACCAATGAAGATCGCCTCGAGGCTGAACAGCCCGAACACCTTGCCGCTGCCCATCCCCATGGCCTTCATGAGGCCGATTTCTCGCGTGCGCTCCTGCACGCTCATGAGCAGCGTGTTGACGATGCCGAAGCTCGCCGCGAGAAGGGCGATTACGGCGAATGCGTTGAGCACGAGCACAATCGCATCGATGACCGCCTTGAACGTGCCCAGCTGATCGGCGACGGTCGTGGATGTGTAGCCTGCGTCGCTGATGCGGTCTTTGAGATCGGTGATCTGCTGGTCGCTGGAATTCGTGTCGAACCATACGCTCGCCTGAGCGAAACGATCCTGCTGGTCCTCGGGAACGCCCACGTTTTGCGCATCGAACAGGGCATCGGTGAGAGCCTCATTCGGTACGGCGTTCGTTCCGCCCGTCAGAGTTTCTTCGCTGACGCCGGTGACCGTGGCATCGACGAGATGTTGCGTGCGCTCGGCATCGCTCACGGCAATGGTCACCGTTTGGCCGATCGCATCCCTCGCGCTGTCAAGACCGAGGGGCTCGACGAAGGACTCGGGGATGACGACCTGAAGTTCCGAGGAATCCTGATCGGGTTCGGTGCCCTCGGAGAGTTGGATGCTCTGGCCGGGGATGAAGCTGCCCATGCCAATCACATACCGCGTGCCGTCGGAGTGCTGGATGTAGTCCACGGAGATGGACTTGGTGGCCTGCACCCGCAGAACGCCGTCGATTTCGCCTAGAGCGGTGAGGTCGTCTGGGGTGAGCGCAGTGAGGGTCGCGGAGGTGCCGGGAGGGCCCTGTTGCGCACCCTCGATCGAGTCGGGGTCGTACTCGGCGGGTCCATCGGATGCTGTTGCGGCATCCGCTGCTGGCTTGGTGACCGTGAGCACATCGCTCGCGCCGATCGCTCCAACGGTGTCGTCGATGTAGCGATTGATTCCCGTTCCGAGACCATTGGTGATGGTCAGTGTGAATGCGCCGACAAAGATCGCGAGGATCGTGAGGATGGTGCGGGTCTTCGACCGGAACGTGTTGGCGATCGCCGAGGTGATGAGGTCGGGCGTTCTCATGCTGCTGCTCCTCGTGACTCATCGACGATGAGTCCGTCGCGAATGTAGATGCGTCGGTCGCAGCGGGCCGCGAGGTCTTCGTCGTGGGTGACGACGATGAGGGTGATGCCCTGTTCTCGATTGAGGTCGAACAGAATGTCCTCGACGACAGCACCAGTGGCCGAGTCGAGGTTGCCCGTGGGCTCATCCGCGAAGATGACACGCGGATTGTTCACGAGCGCCCGAGCGATCACCGACCGCTGTTTCTGGCCACCGGAGAGGTTGACGGCCTTGTTCTTCGCTTTGTCCGCGAGTTCGAGCTGCTCAAGCGCAGCGAGACCGCGCCGTTTGCGCTCGCCGCGACCCACACCGGCGATCTTGAGCGGGAGGATCACGTTCTCGAGCACACTGGCGTTGGCGGTGAGAAAGAACTGTTGGAACACGAATCCAAAGGTCTTATTGCGGGTCTCGTTGAGGCGGCGTCCTCGGAGCTTCTTGGTGTCGGCCCCCTGCAACTCGATCGTGCCGCTTGTGGGCTGGTCGAGAAGTGCGAGCACGTGCATGAGGGTCGATTTTCCTGACCCACTCTTGCCGACGATCGCGAGACTCTCGCCCTCCGCGATGTCGAGGCTCACCCCCTTGAGCGCGTCGAATCGACCTTGTCCGGTGCCATAGGACTTGTGCACATCTCGAACAGACAGGATGGGCGAACTCATTGATGAACTCCTGAGGTTTAGATCCCATTTCGGGATGAAACCAAGCTTTGCCCGCATCCCGAATCGCCGCGTCGTCCCCGCAGAGACACTTGCGTACGCCCCTGGCAGTACGGCGGTCTAGATTTAACCTGTGAGGCTGTTGGGAACGAGAGCGGCGCGGATCGAGGCTGAGACCGCACACCTGCTGTCGCGCCCGATTTTGCTCGACGGGGATGCCGAGACACTCATCGACAGCATCGGATCGAGCGCGCGCGACTCGGGTCTTCAGGTGCTGAGCTACCAGCAGTGGCTCGACAGCGGTGCCGAGCCGTCCCGCGTCGTGGTGCTGGGTATTGAGGGTCACGGCCGCAGGTCGTCGTTCGCTCAAGCCATCGAACTGCTCAGGGCCATCGATGCCGCGGTGGCGAGTGATGCCATCCGCATCGTCATTGTGCAGAGCGGTCGGTCCAAGGTCGTTCCACCGCGCGTTCAGCGCTTGATCGCGGCCGAGATCCTGCACCAGATCGCGCTGGCGTCGCCGCGCATCGGTCCGCCGCAGTCGCGCTCGTTCCGTCGCCGCCTGGGACTCGCGACCCTGGATGCCGCGGGCTTGCGCATCCTGCGCTTCGGGTAGGTCGCGCTTACCGAGCGGGTTAGCTGATCGGCATGCCGCGACCATGAGCCGGTTTGTTGACGATGAGGCTGCTTAACCCGGCTCATCGTCAACAACCCGGCTCATCGTTGGGCGCGGTGCCGGCTACTGGGCGAGGGCGTGCTCCAGGGCCACCCAGGGGAGCATCGCGCACTTCACGCGGGCCACGTAGCGAGAGACGCCGTTGAGGGCGATCGCGTCGCCGAAGCGGTCCTCGTCGAGTTCGATCGCACCACGGGAGCGCATTGCCGTGCGGAACTCCTCGAGGAGAGAGCTCGCATCCGTCGAGCTGAGGCCTTCGACGAGTTCGGAGAGCAGGGATGCCGATGACTGCGAGATCGAACAGCCATGCCCCTCCCAGCCGACGGCCACGATCGCGCCATCCTGAACATCCAGTGACAGGGTGACCTCGTCGCCGCACGTCGGGTTGACCTGGTGAGAGCTTGCCGTCGGGTGCTCGAGGGTCACGCGGCCGCGCGGGTTCTTCGCGTGGTCGAGGATGAGCTGCTGGTACAGGTTGGTCAGGTCGTCGCTCATGGCGTCACTCCGAAGAAGGCGCGCACGTCGCCCAGTGTGTTGAGGAAGAAGTCGATTTCTTCCGAGGTCGTGTAAATCGAGCCGCTCGCGCGGGCGGTCGCGGTGAGTCCGAGTCGGCGGTGGAGCGGTTGCGCGCAGTGGTGTCCCACGCGGATGGCGATGCCGCGGTCATCCAGAAACTGTCCGACATCGTGGGCATGAACACCCTCAACGTCGAAGCTCGCGAGCCCGACGCGCTCGCCGAAGTCGCCCAGCACCCGAACGCCGTCGATTGATCGCAGCCCCTCGAGCAACTGCGTGCTCATGCGCGCTCCATGTGCGGCGACCTCGTCCATGCCGATTGCGCTCAGGTAGTCGACCGCGGCGGCGAGCGCGATGGCCTGCGACACCCGCTGGGTGCCCGCCTCGAATCGCTGGGGTGGTGGCAGGAAGCTCGCGCGTTCCATCGTCACGGTCGTGATCATCGAGCCGCCCGTAAGGAATGGTGGCAGCGCAGCGAGGAGTTCGCGCTTGCCATAGAGAACACCAATGCCCGTGGGCGCGAGCATCTTGTGGCCGGAGAACACGGCGAAGTCCACGTCGAGTGCGTGAAGGTCGAGGGGCAGGTGCGGAGCGGACTGGCACGCGTCGAGCACAACGAGTGCGCCGACCGCGTGGGCCTTCGCGACGATGGTCTCGATCGGATTGATCACACCGAGCACGTTCGAGACGTGCGCGACCGCCACGATTCTCGTGCGTTCCGTCAGGAGCTCGTCGAACGCATCCATTTGCAGAGCGCCGTCATCGTCGACCGGGATGAAGCGCAGAGTCGCACCCGTTCGCTCGGCTAGTTGCTGCCACGGGATGAGGTTGGCGTGATGCTCGAGTTCAGTCACAACGATCTCGTCGCCGGGGGAGAGAGCAAGGTGCTCCGACTCGGCCCCAGCCGTCGACGCGTTCGAGAGCCCGTACGCGACGAGGTTGATGCCCTCGGTGGCGTTGGACGTCCACACGATTTCGTCGGTGGATGCGCCAACAAACCGCGCAACTGTCTCGCGAGCGTCTTCGAACTCCTCGGTCGCGTACGCCGCAAGTGTGTGGGCTCCGCGATGGACGGCAGAGTTACGGTTCAGATAGAAGTCGCGCTCGGCATCCAGAACCGCCAGAGGTTTCTGCGAGGTCGCTCCCGAGTCGAGGTAGACCAGCGGACGGCCGTTGACCTTGGTCTCAAGGATCGGGAAGTCGGCGCGGATCGCGGCGATTGCTGCGTCATCAAGGGGTGCGTGGCTCACACTCCAGTCAACCACTTCGCGGTGAAGGACCTTCCCGTCATCCCGTGATCAGAGGAATCTGCTCGCCCGCCTCGATGGCAATCGGGAGGCGGTTCTGGGGAGGAGCGAGGGGGCAGGGCGCATAGGGCGTGTATGCGCACTGCAAGTTACGGCTTCGGTTGAAGTCAAGAGTTACCGTGCCACCGCCGAGCGGTAGCGCAACGGAGAGCGTGCGGCTCGCGGCGTAGGTGGTGATTCCGCTCGTTCCATCGGTGAAGACCGTGAAGGCCTCCTCAACGGGTGTAGAGAGATCGCCCGCGAGGTTGCGGGAGAACACGATGAGCCGTTGCTCCTGGCCATCGACCTCGAAGACGAGCTCGCCGACCGCTTGGTGCGTGTGGATGATTCCGTCGACCGCCGCATCGATGAGCAAGTCGTGCGGCGGGTCGAACGGCACATATTCGCCGTCGATCACCCAACGAGACTGCGGGCTGAACGCCGGGGTGCTGACGTAGCGGGAGCGGAGATCGTGTTGCGGGGTGATAGGCCTCAGCAGGTCATGGCCTCCGCGCTTTGACAGCTCGATGATGCTGTCGCCCGCCTGGGCTGCCCGACGGAACTCGCGCTCGCGCACCGGTGGGAAGGTGCGCTCGGTCGTGACGACCACGTCGCCTATCGTGAGGCTCTCGCCAGCGGCGAGCACAACTCGAGGGCCGTGCTCGCTCGTCGTCCACTCGCCGGGGACCCCGGAGAAGCGCTGAGGCTCGCTGCCGAGCAGGTGGATCGCGCTGTACGCGAGATAGCCGTAGGGATCCCGTCGCTGACGCTCAAGGCCGTCTCGCCAGGCCTGCCACGCCTCCAGATACTGGGGGTCGAGCTGATCAATAATGCTGGTTGTTTGCGACATGGGGTGGGTCTCCTCTGTGAGGTTGTGGAAGGCGGGACGGCTGCCCTTCGACAGGCTCAGGGGCCGGAACTCGCGCAGGGATCGGAACTTGCTCAGGTACCGCTCGAGCGGGTGATCGTCAGGATCGGGGAACCGGATGCGTCGAGCCGCAGTGATTCGGCGAACTGCACGATGGATGCAGCAACAGTGCGGTGGTGCACGTCGTTGAGCACGTCGTGCGCGCCACCCCCGACAACGGCGAGAGTGCGCGCCGGCCACTCGGTCGTCGCCGCATCCACCACTGCCGCGCTGCCGATGAGGTCTGCAGCACCGTGAATCACGAGGGACGGAACCGTGACGATGGGTTGCCCCTCAATCCAGATGCGGCTCCAGCGATCCGAACCCTCGGTGAACGACAATTCGTTGAGCGACTCCGACAGCACTCGTGTGTGCACGGGGCAAGCTGTTCGCAGCGCGATCTCGTCGCCGATGTTCGCAGCAACCGACCCCGTCGGCGTTGTCGCAGCCCCAGCGATCACGACTCCGGAGAGCCCGTGAACGGGGCTCTTGCCGAGCGCGATCGACAGGATCGCGGCGCTGACATCCGCCGCGATTACCACGACGGGAGAGGGAAGATCGCTGAGCGACTCAATGGACGCGCGCAGAGAGTCCGGATCGGTGGGTGCCAGCAGCACCTCGACCCGATAGCCGTCAACCCGCAGCCGCGTCGACAGCCTGTCGTAGGCGTGCGCCGTGTCTCCTCGGCCGGGCACGATCACAAATGTTCCGCGGGCCAGAGGGGCGGTCGTCGGCGTCAGATCAGGCTTTCTTGTCTCGATTGTTGTGCTCATGCGGTTACTCCGATCGATGCGGCCACCGGGAGGTGGGGGTAAATCTCGTCGGCGATGAGCTGGATGCTCTCGGCGAATTCGGTCGACTCGATGGGGAGAGGCGTGGAGAACAAATAGTCCGTTGATCGGACAAGAGCCGGGTCCGAGAGCAGCCGTTCGACCACTTGCTCCGGGCTGCCGTAGGCAATGTTCGACTTCTCAAGAAAGTCGGCCGGTGAACTCGAGTTCAGTGCCCTGTAGAGCTGGGGCTGCCGCTCGATGTCTTGCTCGATCAATCGCACGGCCTCTTCTCGAGAGGATGCGACCAGCAGCGCCCGGGAGACCCCGATGCGCGGAGCCGCGTCTGCGGTGAATGCGTCGAGGAAGACATCGATGAGCTGCGACTGCACGGTGCCTGTGTCACCGTCGAAGGCGACGCGGTGCAGCAGCAGTCCATCGCCCGCGCGCCCGATCTCGGTTGCCGTCGTGCGGTTTCCCGTAGCCTGCCAGAGCCGATCGGCGAGGGTCCCCGGATGTGGGTACACGGGCAGTTCCTCGCCGCCCACCGTCACGCTTCCCGCCAGGGCCTGTTTGAGCTCGGCAACCGCGGCGGCGTAGAGAGACTCGCGATCATCCTCGGAGCGGCCGAACGCACTGAACGCCGTTGTTGAGAACCCGTGGCCGTTACTCTTGCCCACCCCTAGCTCGAGACGACCGTCGCTGAGGGCATCCACCACCGCTGCCGTTTCCGCCACCCGCAGGGGACTGTCGAACACGAGCGGCACGACGGCGGTGCCCAAACGGATGCTGCTCGTCGAGCGCGTTGCTGCCGCGAGAAGGGTGAGGGCCGAGGGGAGCCCGATCGGGGCGAAGTGACCCTCGGCAAGCCAGGCCGTCTCGAAGCCGGCGCGTTCGGCGAGTTCGATCGCCGCGAGTGTCTTCTCGTAGGAGACACCGGCGTTCTGCTCGGGAGGTGTCAGCAGAAAGATCGATAACCCCCGGCGGGGTGCGGTCTCGGTGGTGGTCATGTCGGTTCCCTCTTCTGTCCGCGGAGATACGGTCACGAGCAGAACCTAACAAAAGGTCTCGTTGCACTGATTCATATTGGGACATGCTTTGTAACAAAGCGCAAGCATTCGATCGTGACCTGTAACTCTGTTCTTGTTCGCGGTGTGGGCCACACCCCTCCGCAGCCCACAGCCAGATCAACCACATCGGAGAAACCATGAGTTCAAGCAGATTCACCAGCACAGGCAGGCGGCTCATCGCGCTTGTCGGCGCCCTCGCCGTGGCGGGAACGACACTCACGGCGTGCGCTGCGTCGTCGTCTGTGGCCTCCGATGGAAGCACTCAGGCCGTGCTCACCTGGGCGACGACGGGTCAACAGCCCAACTGGGACCCGGTGGTCACCGGCTCGACGGGTGCCACTATCCAGCTCACTCCGATCTTCGAGTCGCTCTTCAGCCTCAACGAGAACCACGAGGTGATCCCCGCGCTCGCCGAGGGCTACGAGTACAACGAAGCCGGCGACGAAATCACGATCACCCTCAAGCCCGATCTCACTTTCCAAGACGGCACCCCCGTCGATGCAGAAGCGGTCGCGTTCAACATCGACCGCATCAAGACGCAGGAGAACTCGGCGCTCAAGGGGTCGTACAACAATGTCGAGTCCGCGACCGTCGTTGACGACCTCACGGTGCGTCTCGACCTCGCGCAGCCCGACCACCAGATCCCGTACCTGCTTGCGGTGCGTGGAGGCCTGCTCTCGAGCAAGGCCGCAGTTGAAGCCGACCCCGCCATCTTTAACTCCAGCGCTCCCGTGGGTGCCGGCCCGTTCAAGGTCGTTGAACTGGTCCCAGACTCGCGCATCGTGCTCGAGAAGTTCGACGGGTACTGGGATGCCGACAACATCGACATCGACCGCATCGAGCTGACCTTCGGGCTCGACATCAACACGGTGCGTGCTGGTATTGAATCTGGGGTGTACAACTTCGCGCAGGTTGACGCAGCGACGATCTCGTCAGCAGAGAAGGCCGGATTCGACGTTCTTGACGATGTCGCTCGCGGCTGGGTGACGACCTTCTTCAGCGTCAACGTGAACAAGGCACCATTCGATGATCCGGCCGTCGTCGAAGCTATCCGCCTCGCCGTCAACCCCGACGAGTTCGTCGACAAGATCGCCCTCGGAGTCGGTGAGCCGTCGTACCAGCCCTTCCCCTCCACGCATCCCGCGTATGTCGAAGCGCTGAACGAGGACTACAGCTACGACCCAGACAAGGCTCGCAGGGTGCTCGAGGATGCCGGATACGCCGACGGAGAAGTCACTTTCGAACTCAACGCCTTCACCGGTCAGGACAAGCCCGCCGAGATACTGCAGAGCCAGCTTGCCGCTGTGGGAATCACCACAACGATCAATGTCGGCGACTACGCCACCTGGGCCAAGGGTTACTTCAGCAAGGAGTTCTCGAATTCGCTCTACGGCTATGTTGGCCGCGACTCGCACGTGCAGGCTCTCACCGAGCACTTCGACGCGGGCGGTGTGCTCAACCTGAGCTCGCCGTACACCTCGGAGGAGTTTCAGAAAGCGCTCAAGATCGTGCGCGCCACTCCCATCGATTCCGCCGAGTACCTTCCCGCGCTGAAGGACGCGGCGCAGGCCGGCTACGAGAACGGATCGACGATCGCGCTCTACACGACGCCGCAGATCTGGGTGAAGGACCCGTCGGTCTCCGATCCGCCCACGATCGACGGCTTGCTCAGCTGGAAGAACGTCACCATCACCCCTCAGGGCTGATAGCCGGGCGGGGTGAGCTGTGACGCTCGCCCCGCCCTCTCATCCACCCGGAGACGACAGGAAGAAGCGATGTCCTCTACGAATCTCGTTGTGCACACCCGGCAGGAGTCGGCGCCCACCATCGCGCTGGTCCGCGCCAGGCGCGTTGCCCTGTCGATCCTGAAACCGCTCGGCATCTTCGTGCCGGTCTTTCTGCTCGGGACCTTCTTCACCTTTCTTTTGGGCAACCTCAGCGGACTGAGCCCGGCCTACGTGCAGCTCGGTGACGGAGCGACCCCCGAAGCCGTCGCGGGCCTGGAGCAGAAGTGGGGTCTCGATCAGCCATTCATCGTGCAGTACGTCAACTGGTTCAGCGGCATCCTTCACGGTGACCTCGGCACGAGCTGGTACAACAATCTGGATATCGCGCAGGTTCTCGCCGAGCGAGCCGTCGTCAGCCTGTCTGCGGCCGGCCTCGCGCTCGTGATCGGTGTTGTCGTCGGATTCCTTCTCGGCTCCCTTGCGGCACTCTTCCACGCGACCTGGATCGACCGGGCCATCACCGGGTTCACAACCGCGATCTCCGTGCTGCCGCCGTTTATCGTCGGCATCCTGCTCGTGAGCGTCTTCGCTGTCGGCCTCCAGCTCCTGCCGGCCGCCGGCTACGTTCCCATCCAGTTCGGGTTGTGGCCGTGGCTCAGCCATCTCATCCTTCCGGCTCTCGCCTTGAGCTTCGACACGGTGGCGGATGTCGCGCGCCAGTTGCGCACCGGCCTCGTCTCGGCGTATCGCGAGAATTACGTGACCGGCGCGGTTGTTCGCGGCCTCAGCCCGCGCCGCATCTTCTTTGTGCACGTGCTGCGCAACGCCGTCGGCCCGTCAATCGCGATTCTGGGTCTCAAGTTCCCGACCCTGTTGGGCGGCGCGGTCGTCACCGAGTTCATCTTCGGTCTTCCCGGCTACGGCATCTTCGCGAGTCAGTCCGCACTGCGTGGGGATGTGCCCGCCGTGCAGGGCGTACTCGTCGTCTCGATCGTGATCGTCGTCACGTTCAACCTGATCGTCAATATCGTGCTGAACCGCATCATGCCGGCATCAGCAAGAGGGGTGTGAGCGCATGTTCACAACGCTGCTCAAGTTCACGTCGGTGCGGATCGCCTTAGGCATCCTCGGAGTCATCGCCGTATTCGCGGTCTTCGGCCCGCTGATCGCGCCATACGATCCGCTCCAGGGCACGGACTCGACCCTCGCGCATCCATCACTCCAACACTGGCTCGGCACCGACTACCTCGGGCGGGACACCTTGAGCCGCATCCTCGCCGGCGCCCCGGTGAGCGTGCTGAGCACGGTGCAGGTTGCTCTGATCGCTCTCGTGGTCGGCGCGGTTCCCGGCATCCTGTCGGTCTATCTCGGTCGCATATTTGAGTGGTTCACGCTGCGCACCGTTGACACGCTTATTGCGCTACCGTTCCTCGTGTTTGCCGTGGCGATGACCGCGCTGCTCGGCAACGGAGTGACCCAGGCGATGCTCGCGGTGGGGCTGCTCATCTCGCCGCTGTTCTATCGCGTGGCGAGGTCAGCGACGCTCGCCGTGGCCCAGTCGCAGTATGTGGAGGCCGCGATTCTATCTGGCGCATCCACGGGCTGGATCGTGCGCAAGCACGTGTGGAACAAGGTTCTGCCGCCCATCGCGATCTCGCTCGCGACGACCCTGGGCACCGGGCTGGTGGTCATCGCTGCGCTCACCTTTCTGGGCATCGGCGTTCAGCCGCCGGCTCCCACCTGGGGAGGCATTCTCGCCTCCGACCTCGGCTACCTCGTGCAGCGTCCATACGCACCGCTCTTCCCCGTCGTGCTCATCGTCGCGACGGTGTGGGCGTTCAATCTGCTCGCGGATGCGATCCGGGATGCGGCGGGGGAGAGCGGTCGAACGATCACCGGTCGTAAGACCGCGGTGAGAAATAAAGCCCAGCGGCTTGCCGCCCGGGATGAACTACTGCGGCACGAAGCCCGCGAAGAACAGGAACTGGGAGCCATCCGATGAGCGAATCCACCTCCACCGAAACAGATGTCGTGCTGAAGCTCGATGACGTGACCATCCACAACGACGCGGCAGATGTGGAGGTCGTGAGAGGGGTCTCCTTTACCCTCCGCCGCGGCGGAGTCATCGGAATCGTCGGGGAGTCCGGCAGCGGCAAGACCATCACGTGCCGGGCCATTCTCGGGCTGCTTCCGCCCTACTTCGAGGTGGCCCGCGGGTCGATCGAGCTGCTCGGCGATGACATCGGCGACTTCTCCCGCAAGCAGTGGACCGCGGTGCGCGGCGCCACAATCTCGGCGGTCTTTCAGGACCCCGCGACGTACCTCAACCCGTCTATTCGAGTGGGCAAGCAGCTCGAGGAAGTCGTTCGAGTGAAAAAGGGGCTGCGGGGTCGCGCGGTCAAGGAGCGCTCGCTAGAGCTATTCAGGGCAGTGCACCTGCGTGATCCCGAGTATGTGTACCAGCAGTATCCCCACGAACTCTCCGGCGGAATGCTGCAGCGCGTGCTCATCGCCATCGCGATCGCCCTCGAACCCCAGGTGCTTATCGCCGATGAAGCAACGACTGCGCTGGATGTCACGGTGCAGGCCGAGATCCTGGATCTGCTCGTCGAACTCAAGCAGAAGATCGGCCTCTCCCTCATCGTCGTCTCTCACGATCTCGCCGTCGTCGCCCAGTTGTGCGATGAGGTGCTCGTGATGCGATCGGGTGACGTGGTCGAACAGGGCCCAACCGAGCGGATCATCCACTCGCCGCAGCACGAGTACACCCAGCTTTTGATCGCGGAGCACGAACAGTACGGCCTTGAGCGGGCGTTTGCCCTCGAGGAGTCGCTCGACGAGCTCACTGATGTGAAGGAACTCGACTATGTCTGAGGCCAGTAGCGCCATCCTGCAGGTCGACGGACTCGGTGTGTACTTCGGAACGGGACGATCGCGCAAGCAGGTCTTGACGGACGTGACGTTCGAGGTCGCCGCTGGCGAGGTCGTCGGCGTCATCGGGGAGACGGGATCGGGCAAGTCCACGATTGCGCGCACAGTGCTCGGGCTGGTGCGCGCATCCGGCGGTCGCATCTCCATCGATGGCAAAGAGGTAACAACGTTCTCCGGTTCACAGTGGCAAACCTTCCGCCGCAGCGGAGTTGCGCAGTACGTGTTCCAGGACCCCATGCGCAGCCTCGATCCTGATCTCTCGGTACGCGCATCAATCGCCGAGCCTCTGCTTGTGCAGGGCGGTCGCTCGCGTGCAGAGGTAAAGGATGCGGTTCTCGCCCAGTTCGATGCCGTGAAGCTGGATGCCACACTGCTTGATCGATTCCCCGGCGAGCTCTCCGGCGGCCAGCGTCAGCGCGTCGCCATCGCTCGGGCTCTCATCACGTCACCGCGGCTGCTCATTCTCGACGAGCCAGTGAGCGCCCTCGACTCGGCCAATCGTGTGAAGATCCTTGACCTGCTGGGGGAGCTGCGTCGCGATGACGTCGCGATGCTCTTTATTTCGCATGACCTCGGGTCCGTCGCGGGGATCACCGATCGCACCGTCGTGCTGTACCGAGGACAGATCGTGGAGCAGGCGCCGACTCGCCAGATCATTACCGCGCCGCGGCATCCCTATGCGCGTTTGCTCGTGGGATCGGCTCCCACTCTGCGGAGCGGCTCGATCGACCGCGAGCAGCGCGAACTGCTGCGCGGACAGCTCGTCGAGACCGCCGTATGAGCGCCGACTTCAGTCTCGCCACGAGCCAGATCCACGGCGGGGGAGCAGTGCCCGAGGGCGACCAGCTGACCGCTGTCGTGCCGATCTACCAGTCGGCGGCCTACCGATTCGATGACACCCAGCACGCGCAGGACATCTTCTCTCTGCAGCGCAAGGGAAACCTCTACAGCCGCACGGCTAACCCGACGTCGCTCTCGTTCGAGCGGCGGGTGGCGGCGCTCGAAGGTGGCGTGATGGGGATCGCGACGGCTTCGGGTCAGTCCGCCGTCTTCATTGCGCTCGCGGCGCTCGTGCGCTCCGGGGACCACATCGTCGCGTCGAGTTCGCTCTATGGCGGCACCCTCGACCTACTGCTCGATCTGCTGCCCGACTTCGGCATCGAGACAACACTCGTCGATCAGGACGATCCCGATGCCTGGCGAGCTGCCGTGAGGCCGGAGACGAGGGTCTTCTTCGCGGAGACACTCTCGAATCCCGCCGGCAAGGTGCTCGACATCGAAACGATCGCCGAGATCGCTCACTCGGTGGATGCCCCACTCGTCGTCGACAGCACCCTCGCGAGCCCCGCGCTGCTGCGGCCGCTCGATTTCGGCGCGGACATCGTTGTGCACTCCGCGACCAAGATTTTGGGCGGCCACGGTAGTGCGCTCGGCGGTGTGATCGTGGATGGCGGCCGCTTCGATTTCGGTCGCGTTCCCGACCGCTGGCCGCAGTTCACCGAGCCGTACGCCCGCTACGGCGACCTCGTGCTGTGGGACGAGTTCGGCCCTGCGGGTGGCGCGTACGGCATCCTGTTGCGCACCAAATATCTGCACGACCTGGGTCCGTCGCCCGCGCCGTTCTCAAGCTTCCTCATCCTGCAGGGCATCGAGACCCTCGATCTGCGGGTTGGTCGCCAGAACGCCTCGGCGCTTGAATTAGCGACGTGGCTCGCAAAGCATCCCGCCGTCGCCTCCGTGAATTACGCGGGCCTGCCGGAAAGCCCGCAACACGACCTCGCGCTCAAGTACGTTCCGCGCGGTGCTGGGTCGGTGTTTTCCTTCGATGTGGTCGGGGGAGAGGATGCCGCCCGCCGGCTCATCGATTCGCTGCGGCTGTTCACGCTCGCGGCCAACATCGGGGATGCGCGCAGCCTCGTAATCCACACGGCCACAACAACCCACTCCCACCTCGACGACGCGTCACTCGCGGCGGCCGGCGCTAGCCGCGCCACCGTGCGGCTGTCGATCGGACTCGAGAATCCGGCGGACCTCATCGCCGACCTCGAGCAGGGACTCGCTCAACTCACAAAGGATGCGTCATGAGATTCGGATACTGGACCCCCATCTACGGCGGATTCCTCAGAAACGTCGGAGACGAGGGGATGGCGGCGACCTGGGACTACGTGTCCGGTGTCGCGAAGCAAGCGGACCGTCTGGGCTACGACCTGACCCTTATCCCCGAGCTGTACCTCAACGACCGCAAGGGCAGCGACGCCCCCGTACTTGAGGCGTGGGAGCTCGCGGCCGCAATTGCCGCGGTCACCGAGCACACCGAGATCCTGCTCGCCGTGCGCCCGGGCTTTCACCTTCCCGCGCTCGCTGCCAAGCGCGCGGCCACCCTCGACGAGATCAGCGGAGGGCGCCTCGCGCTCAACGTCGTCTCGGCCTGGTGGGCCGACGAGGCCAAGCAGTACGGCGGGGTGTTCTCTGAACATGACGAGCGATACATCCAGTCTGAAGAGTTCGTCACGATTCTCAATGGTCTGTGGCGCGAGACGCCGTACTCCTATCAGGGCAAGTACTTCTCGGTCGATGGGACCACGCTGGAGCCGAAGCCTCGTCGCAAGCCTCCGATCTATGCGGGAGGTGAGAGCGAGGGCGGGCGTAGCGCGATCGCGCAGTTCGCCGATTCCTATGTCATGCACGGAGGCTCGGTAACCGAGATCGCCGAAAGCATCGCCGACATGGCGCGACGACGCGAGGCGTTGGCTAAGCCTCCGCTCGAGGAGTTCGGGATGTCGGCGTACATCATCGTGCGCGACACCGAGGAGGAAGCGCTGCGGGAACTCGATCGCATCACCACGGTCGATCCGAACAGCCGTGGGTACGATTCCTATCTCGAGTTCACTCAGCACTCGCAGCTGAGCATCGAGCTCAGTCGCCGTGAGTACTCGGTCGGGACACGGGGGCTTAGGCCCAATTTTGTCGGCACAGCGGAGCAGGTCGCTGACCGAATTCGCGAGTACGAAGCGACCGGTCTCGGGCTGCTGCTGATCCAGTCATCCCCTCTGCACGAGGAGCTCGAGCGTATTGCCGAGACGCTCATCCCGCTGCTGAAATAGCTCGCGCTGGTGTTGTTTGTCGCACTGATACCCTGACAATGACTGTTCATTAGAGGGAAAGACGTGGCTTTGTATGACTCTCATTGAGTCTCTGAGAAGTACGCCGAGTGCAGCGTGGCTCGCGGAGCGGGTTTCCGGTCGCAGCGCCGTCGATATCGGCACGAGCATCGAGCGCCTGATCCGCGAGGGCGAGCTGAGCGATGGCGCTCAGCTGCCCACGATCCGGGGTCTTGCGCGCGAACTTGACGTGAGTGTGGGGACGATCCTCATCGCCTGGGGCAGGCTTCGCGACCTGGGTCTCGTCGACACTCACCGTCGCGGTGGCACGATTGTGCGGTCCGCTGCGAAGCGTCCCTCGACCTTCCGTGGCTGGCACGACCTCGATTTCACGGGCGTCGCTCCGGATATTTCGCTGCAGCCCGACCTCAGCCGTGCGGTGCTCGACAGTCTGAGTGTGAGCGACCTCAACGTGTACGGACGCGACTACATGACCGAACGCCTGCGTGGCGTTGTTGAAAAAGAGTGGCCGTTCGCTGCCGAGGCGTGGACTACCGCGGGCGGTGGAACCGAGGCCCTGCTGCTCGCGATCGCGGCTGCTGCGCCTCCCGGATCGGTTGTTGCCGTCGACGAACCCGTCAGTCCTGGTCTGCTTGACACCCTTCGCGATCTTCAGCTCACTCCCGTCGCGTTGAGCTCCGATGACGAGGGGCCATCGGTCGATTCGTTCGCCGAGGCTTTGCTCCGCTCGCCCAGCGCGTTTGTATTCCAGCCGGGATCCGCGTTCGGAGCGCGGCCCGCGGCATCCGCTCGCCGCATCCAACAGCTCGCCGAACTCATCCGAGCCCACTCCGAACCGATCGCGATCGTTGAGGATGACGCGATCGGCCCGCTCGCTGAGCAGACCGCCCTGTCACTTGGGGGTGAGCTGCCGGGCCAGGTCATCCGAGTTCGCGCGTACTGCAAGGCGTACGGCATCGATGTGCGCACCTCGGTGATCGGGGGTAGCCGCGAGCTAGTCGAGCGCAGCATCCAGTTGCGCAGCCACGGTGTCGGCTCGAACAGCCGCATCCTGCAGAACACACTCGCGTACCTGATCCGCAGCGAGGCCGCGGATGCCGACGTCGCGCTTGCTCGTGAGACCTACGCTCGCCGCAAGAACCAGCTCGTCGCTGCGCTCGAGTCGCGCGGTGTGGTTGTGCATTCGGGGCCAGAAAGCATCGTGCTCTGGATCGAGGTTGCCGACGAGACCGAGGCAATGCTGCGTCTCGCCTCTCGCGGCATCTCGGTGGGCAGCGGCAGTCGTTCGTTCGTGACGCCTCAGGCGCAGCCCGTGATCAGGGTGTCGCCGATGCAGCTCCCGGATGCTCAGGAACTCGTCGACCAGCTGGCCGACATCCTCGCTTCGGCGACGACTCCTGGCCGAGAGTTCTTCGGCTAACGCCCGAGTCAGGGAGCGGGCTCGAGCTCCTGCTCGCGCGCCGCAACCGTGTAGCGGTTCTCCGGGATGGGCAGGCCAAGGTTTCCGCGCAGCGTGCTCGACTCGTACTCGGTGCGGAACAGCCCGCGGCTCTGCAGAATCGGCAGCACCTCATCCGTGAACCTGGCAAACTCCGACGGAGTGCGCGGCATGAGGTTGTAGCCATCGACGGCGCGGCCCGTGAACCAGCGCTCGAGTTCGTTGGCCACCGTCTCTGCACTGCCCACGAACGGCGAGAGGGAGGGAGTGGTTGCCCGCAGCACAGTCTCGCGCAGGGTGAGGTTGTGGGCCTTGGCGAGCGCGATGATGTTGTCGCCCTGGGTGCGGAAGCTCTTGTTGAACGAGTTGTCGATGTCGGGGAACGGCGCATCCAGGTCGAACTGCGTGAAATCGAGCCACCCGAAAGTGCGGCCGAACTGAGCGAGCGACTTGTCGAAGTTGGTGTTCTTGCGGTGGATCTCGGCCTCGAGTTCGCGAGCGTGTTCGTCCGTGTCGCCGACGATTACGTTCACGCCAGGAACGATGAGCACCTCGTCGGGGTTGCGACCCTTCGCGGCAGCTCGGGCCTTGATCTCGGCGTAGAACTTCTGCCCCGCTTCTAGCGTGGGCTGGTGGGTGAAGATCGCGTCGCCGATTTCTGCGCCGAGGTCGCGTCCCCAGTCCGAGTCGCCGGCCTGGAAGATCACGGGCTGGCCCTGCGGTGAGCGCTGCAGGTTGAGTGGTCCCGTGACGGAGAAGTACTCGCCGTCGTGATCGAGTGCGTGCAACTTGGTGGGGTCAAAGAACACACCACTGACGCGATCGCGCGGGAACGCGTCGTCCTCGTAGGAGTCCCACAGCCCCTGAACGACCCGCACATGTTCGAGCGCGCGGGCGTAACGGTCCGGGTGTTCTGGATGCTCATCCAGACCGAAATTGCCGGCCGTGCCCTGATCGCCTGTCGTAACCACGTTCCATCCAGCGCGCCCCTTGCTGATGAGATCGAGGGAGGCGAAGCGTCGGGCGACACTGAACGGAGCGTGATAGGTCGTCGAGAGTGTCGCAATGAGGCCGATGTTCGTCGTCGATACCGCGATCGCGGAGAGCAGGGTGAGCGGCTCAAGGCGGTTGAGATAGTGCGGCGGGGAGTCCGCGGTGATGAACTGGCTGTCGACGATGAAGACGTAGTCGAGCTTCGCCTGCTCTGCCCGGCGCGCAACATCGATGTACCAGTGGATGTCGACGCTCGCGTCGCCGGGAATCTCCGGCTCGAGCCACACGCCGTGGGCGCCTGGCCCGCCGACTCCTGTGGGGGCTACGCCGAACTTGATCTGTCGCTGTGTCATGAGGTGTCCTATCAGGCCCAGTCGGGGCGAGCGAATGCCGAAGCGGCTGCTTCGAGTGGTCGCAAGCGTGCGGTGAGGAGGGGGAGGGTGCGGCGAACGGTCGTGCTGACGCGTTCTTCGAGATCGGGGGATGCGACGCGGTAGTCGACGAAGTCGCCCTCGCTCGCGTAGATGCCGAGCGGCAGGGTGAGCGATTGGAAGAATCCGAACAGCGGGCGCATCTGATGCTCGACGAGCAACGCGTGACGGTCGCTGCCTCCCGTGGCGGTCAGAATAATCGGCTTATCGGCGAGCGAGTACTGGCCGATGTGATCGAAGAACAGCTTGAAGAGCCCCGTGTAGGTCGCGCGGTAGGCGGGAGATCCGACAACGAGCACATCGGCCTGCTCCACGGCAAGGAGAGCTGCCTGGGCATTGGGGCCGAGGTCGGAACGCCACGGGCCGCGCCCCAGCTCTTCAAGGAGTGGCGCGAGCGAGATGGTCGATACTTCAGCATCCAGCGATTCGCCCACGGCCTCGCTCACATAGTTCACGAGTGCCGTCGTGCGCGACGGATTGGTGGGGCTGCCGCTGACGCCAACCACGGTGAGTGGATGAGGGTTGAGGAGTGTGTCAGTCACGTCGTGTCAGTCCTTTGTGGTGCGCCCCCGTTCGCGTTTCTGCGAGGCAGGTTGCGGGTGTACTCACATCATTGACCGGTATGGCCGGGTGATGCACACAAGGTGCGAAACATACTGAAACAAAACGAAAACAAAAGACGCGTGACGCGTCTCGCGGATCGTGCTCTTGCGTTTTAGGACGCGACCTGGTTCTTGCCCTTGAGCTTTGCGCGGTACATAGCTTCGTCGGCCCGCTCGAGCATTTCCGCGGCGCTCGTGGCCGACGGCACGGTGATCACTCCGATCGATGCCGTCACGCGGCCCACTCCTCCGTCGAGGGTGATCGGCTCGCGCAGGGCCGCGACGATTCGGGAGGCCATGGCCTGCGCATCCACTTCACCCAGGTCGAACCCGATCACGACGAACTCGTCGCCGCCCATGCGCACGACGAGATCCTCGCTCCTGGTCTGCTCGGATAGGCGCTCGCCGACCGTGACGATAACGGTGTCGCCCGCATCGTGACCGAAGGTGTCGTTGATTTCCTTGAACTCATCGAGGTCAATGAAGAGCATCGAGATGTTGTGCACCAGTGAAGCTCGCACCTCAAGTTCCTCGAGCAAGTGACGACGATTGCCGAGTCCTGTTAGCGGGTCGCGCAAGGCGAGGGTGGCGAGCCGAGACTCGCGTCGACGTAGCAATGCGCTCTCGATGTCGCGGGCCAAATCGATGGCGGAAGCAGGCAGCTCTTCCCACGGCAGTGACCTCCCCGTGACGCTTTCGCGCCACGCGGAAAATGACAGTCGCGGAGACAGCACCTCTGCGCGGTTCTGCTCGTTGAGGTCACCCAACCAGTCGATCGACTGAGTCACCTCGTTGCGGAAGAACGCAAGGAAGTCCCCGTCGCGGCCGAAAGGAACGAAAAGAAGTCCCGCAAAACCCGGCAGGCAAGAAGCGATCTCCGGATGTGTGACGCGCAGCGCATCCGATACCAGTTCCGAGTCCGAACGGCTCAGATCTCGCATCAACGCTCGGGATTCGGCGGTGTCCGGAGCGGAGGCCGTGGCGCTCGTGACTCCGTCGAGGCAGACGATAGCGGCGTCGGAGGTGATCACGTCGAGCAGGGTGAAGTCACCACTCAACAGGGCGCCAGAGATGTCGTCAGACGCGACGATCTTCGAGAGCAGCTCGGCGCGAAGCTCGTGTGAGCTGATCACCGTGCTGAGATCCTCGATGCGGCGCAGGGCACCCAGCTGCAACGCGATCTGGGTGGCGAGTGCCTCGAGGCGACGGCGCATGAGGAACGGGATGCGGCGCTCAGAGTTGTGGGCGCACGTGATCATGCCGATCAGTTCGCCCTCGTAAACGAGCGAGAACGAGACCGTGGATGCCTGGCCCATGTTTCGCATGAACTGCAGGTGGAAGGGCGAGACACTGCGCAGTTCGGCCTGGCTGAGGTTGAGCTTCTCGCCGCCGATGGTGTCGAGTCCCAGCAGCGGCACGTTCGGAGTCTGAGTCGTGACGATCGCACGCGACAACTTGGTGAGATAGAGGTCGCGTGCCTGCGGGGGAATGTCCGAGGCCGGGAAATGCAGGCCGAGGTAGGGCTCCATGCCCTCCGTGTGTGCCTCTGCCACGATCTCGCCGTGGCCGTCGGGGTGGAAGTGATAGACGACAGTGCGGTCGAAACCGACGAGCTCGCTGAACTCGATCGCGGTCTGGGCGAACAGCGCTTGCCGGTCGCGAATCAGGGAGATGCGGTGAGTGGCCGCGTAGGTGGCCGACGCGTGTTCTCGGTCGTTGGACGGGAGCTGGGGCTCGAGTTCAACGAAAGTCACCGGACCTTCGCGGTGCACGATCGCATCGAAGAGCTGGCCGCCAATATTCACATCGACGGGATTGGCGCCGAGCGCCGCGGCACGGAGCGCATCGAATCGTTCTGGGTCGACGAAGTCGTCGACGAGACGGCCTAGTGCCTCGGACGGGCGGACTCCCAGAAAAGCTTCGACGTTCTCGCTGACGACGACGATCCGGCGGCTCTCTCGTTCAGCGGCGAGGAACACCCCGTGCGGCTGGATGGATCCGGGCGTGCGGATGGGTTCGGTTGAACAGGCTTCGAGTCGCGCCAGCTCAAGCGCCGTGAGTTTTGCATGAAGCATGGTGGTGAATTCCTGGCTCAGGCCGGGGGTGGCGGCTGGGTGCCGCGCGGGGGCAGTTGCTCTCCGCGCAGGATCTTCCAGATCGCAAAACCCGCCCCCACCCAGACAAGGATGTCGTCGGTGAAGCCAAGCGGTCCGGTGAGGAGTTCGGGAATCACGTCGATGGGAGAAACGCCATAGAGCAAGGCACCGATGCCCACAGCGATGGCCGCTGCTATCTGCTTGCCTCTGGTCATGAGTAGAGCTTACTTTCTGGATGCGGTGAAGAACGTTGCTGGCATGAAGGCGGCCCCGACGAAAGTCGGGGCCGCGCACTCATCCGGTGACGATCAGGCGACGGGGCCGTCCGTCTCGGAGACGTTACGGGTGACGCGGGCGCCGCTTGCGGGGTCGGCCTGCGTGGTGGAGGTGGTGACAGCTGAACGACGGCGGAACATCAGGATCATCCCGATGAGGAACACCACAACGCCAGCTCCCATAAGGATGTAGCCGATGATGTCGAGGTCGACGACGCCGCCCGTGTCAATGTTGACGGCGAATACGAGGATCGCGCCGATCACGAATAGAACAATTCCGGATCCGATGCTCATTGCTTCGTTCCTTTCTGCCCTCGTGCGAAGGCATGCTCTTACGAATTAAGAACATAGCGACGTTACCCGCGAAGAAAGATGCCCAACAGTGGTTGACATTCGCGAATTCGTCCGGCCAGATCACGCGGTCCACGCGCATCCCCGCGCTGGTTTGTGCTCAGCGCGGCGGATTAATCTTCAGCATTGAGCACAAACCTCAGCGCTGTTCGCACGCCGTTCAGTACTGCAGCGCCGCGGGCTGCATGGATGCGGTCTGGTCGCCCACGAGAGTGAGCTGGCGTGGATCGAGCTGACGCACTTCGGTGACGTCGGCGAGTGCATCCATCGATACCCAGAAGATGTTGGGGCTTCGGGTGGATCCGAAGAAGTAGATGCGGTCGGTGAGGTTCGCCCCGGCGCGCCACCAGGTCGGATACGGGTCGCCCGTCGAGTAGGGGGCGCCGTAGGGAACGGAGACGTTGGAGATGAGGTGAAAGACTCCGGCAACCGCTTCCTCGGTGTTCGCTGCGGGCGGCAGGTAGTGCAAGAAATATGACGCCCGCACGAAGCGATCCGACGAGGTGATGTCTCCGGGCGGCGGGAGTTCGCCACCGAACGGGCGGTAGTTCGCAAGGTTCTCGAGTTGCTTGTCGAGCGTGGGGGAGTTGGCCATCACCGTGTACTCGCGACCGTGGTGCACTACGAGCTCGCCGCCGAGCGGCTCGATGATCGCGGAGTCGCCAGAGGCATCCTCGATCGCAATGTGCAGGCCGAGCTCGAGGCCTCCGAACAGCGGCGACGTGATTCGCACCCGATCAAGATCGGCAACCGCTTCGGCGACACTCGAGTAGTTGTCGAGCAGATACTGCACCCAGAGGGCGTTCGCGACAGACGGGCGAGCGTCTGGATCGGGAAAGCTCACGTCCTCGGGATCGAGGTACAACGCGTGCGCCGCGAGACCCTGGTCATTGAGCCCATCGACTGTGCCAATGCCCCACATGCTCGTGACGACGCTGCCGTAGCGCGAGGTCCAGTGATGCGCATCCTCGTCACTGCTGCCCGTGCGTGTGGTGCCCTTCGGCACGAACCACAGCTGAGGCTGGTCGCTGACGATCCAGTCCATGCATCGGGCAACCGTCACGGCCGCACCGTTGGAATTCGAGAGGATGCGAGTGCACATGCGGCGAGCGTATCCCTAAAGCTGCTATCGGCGCACGGGTGCTGGCCCACTCGACTGGCGCACCAGAAGCGTCGAATCGTGGGGAGGTGGTGCGGGTGGCACCCGGCCCTCGATGCGAGCGAGCAGTTGCTCAACCGCGCCTCGCCCCTGGCTCGCAAAATCGAGTCTGAGTGTCGTGAGCGGCGGCCGGTAGAACGCAGCCTCGGGAACGTCATCGACTCCCGTCACGCTGACGTCCTCGGGCACTCGGTACCCGCGCTCGGTGAGGGCGAGGATGGCGCCGAGCGCGCTCTGATCGTTTGTCGCGACGATGGCGGTGACCTCGATCGGGTCGGGCAGCGACATCACGGCGGCGTGACCGGAACGCGCGGACCAGTCGCCGTGAATCACGCCGTGCGAGGTCATCCCGAGTCGCTTCGTGGCCTTCTCATACTCGCGGATGCGATTGCGCGCGGCGATCCAGCCGATTGGACCGGCGATGTGGAGAACGTGCTTATGACCCAGATCGGCGAGATGGCGAAGTATCTCGTCGTAACCGATAGATGACTCCGGGATGGGGCCAATCTCGTCATGGTCGGTCTCGATCCACACCGGCATGGGGAAGACGGTGGATGCGAAGGCCTGCGCTACTTCGTCGGTTGACGCGAGCGCGAGTATTCCCGCGAGATCGCGCTGCATCATCAGATCGATGGATTCGTTGATGTGCGCAGGATCGCGCACGTCGAGAGTCATGACGTCGAGTAAGTACCCGGCATCCCTCGCTGCATCCGTCGCACCCTCAAGGATCTTGCTGGGGCCGACCTGGGAGAGGTCGTGAGTGAGCGCACCAATTCGGTGGGAGCGGCCGGTCGTGAGGGAACGGGCGTTGAGGTTGGGGCGATAGCCGAGCTCTTCGAGCGCAGCGATAACGCGCAATCGAGTCTCGGGGCGGATGCCTTCGAACCCCTTGAGAAACCGACTGACCGTCTGGTGAGAGACGCTCGCGGCGCGCGCGACGTCATAGATGGTTGCCGGGCGCACTGTTTCGGGTTGCGTCTCGTTCATTAGTCCTCCGACGCAATTGTGACTTGACAGATCGATGTTACCGGCAACATGATACGAGTACAGCAAATGTTGCCGGTAACATTCGGCGCAGATCGACCACAACGAAGTGATGGACCCTGTGACTAACGCGCACCTCCCCGCCGATCGCATCCTGTTCGGTGCCGCTTTCTATGACGAATATCGCGTCGCCGGATCGCTCGAACGCGACCTCGACCTCATGGTGGATGCCGCCTTCACGGTCATTCGGGTGGGCGAATCGACCTGGGCGACCTGGGAGCCGAAGCCGGGAGAGTACGAGCTCGAGTGGATGCTGCCCGTTCTGGACGGAGCTCACGCCCGAGGTATCTCGGTTGTGCTCGGCACC
>Ga0247807_10000253_pt1 | contig 35652 bp, 40 predicted proteins | sample UWRJL074202C1_FD_179931 | JGI IMG/M metagenome (GOLD analysis project Ga0247807, IMG submission 179931) | Plant litter microbial communities from Arlington Agricultural Research Station in Wisconsin, United States - UWRJ-L074-202C-1 | ecosystem: Environmental > Terrestrial > Plant litter >...
TGCTCGGGGTTGGGGCCCACTTACCGGCCGAAGCCGTGAGCGTGGATCCGACGGTGGTGGTGCCGGAGATCGTGGGCGTCGGTGCGGTGCTGAACGCGATGGTGGGGATGGCTTTGACGGTGCTGGTCTTGGAAGTGGTGGTGCGTCCGGCGAGGGCGGCGGTTGTGGTGACGGTGATGCTCTTTCCCGCGTCCGCGGTGGTGAGTAGATAGGTTTTTGACGTGGCGCCCGAGATCGAGGATCCGTTTCGCTTCCATTGGTAGGTGAGTTTGCTCGGGGTTGGGGCCCACTTACCGGCCGAAGCCGTGAGCGTGGATCCGACGGCGGTGATGCCGGAGATCGTGGGTGTCGGTGCGGTAGTAAACGACGAATTCGCCGAATGTGCAGACTGTGGCGCCATGAGGCTGGTGAAGACGAGGATGACGGCGAGCAGCGACAGGAAAAGTGGGCGAAGCGTTGTCGAAACGTTCTCGCCGAATGAGTTGGTCTGCCGGGCCTGGACAAGGATCGAGCGCACGGCGACTCCAATAGCAGTTGCGAGACGTGGCAATTCGCCACAAGATGCGGAACGTGAACTGATACTCGCTGGGCGAGCGCGTTCCCATCTCGGCGATTCTGACCCTCACCAGAAAAGAACAATCGCGTCACAAGATAGCCGCGGGCATTGCAGTCGACAAGCCCCCAGAAGAGGTGTCGATTCGTGCGGCAGTCCGTCGCACGGCTGGATCAGAAGGCTAGAGGTTGTCGCGCAGTTGCTTCAGTTGGGCGATGGCTCGTTCGGGAGTCTTAATCTCATCCGCTGAGGGATGAAGACCGCGCACCTGCTGGTGCAGTCGCTCCATGTCCTTATCGAGCCGCGCAGCAGTGTCGGCGGCGTCCTTGAGCCCATCGAGCAGGTCTTGGGGCACGTTATCGCGGTACTTGTAGTAGATCTTGTGCTCCAGGCTCGCCCAGAAGTCCATCGCGATCGTGCGAATCTGCACCTCCACGATTACGGGAACCACCCCGGCGGAGAGAAACACGGGAACCTCGATAACGGCATGAAGGCTCTTATAACCGTTGGGTTTGGGGTTCGCGATGTAGTCCTTGACTGCAAGCACGGTGACGTCACTCTGACTCGTGAGCATCTCGAAGACGCGATAGGCGTCCGAGACGAAACTGCAGGTCACGCGGACGCCGGCGATGTCAGTGATCGCGAGCCGGATGTCGTCGAACTCGGGGTTGATCCCCTTGCGCTCGACCTTCTCAATGATGCTCTCGGGAGATTTGAGCCTCGAGGACACGTGTTCGATGGGGTTATAGGCGTGAAGCTCCGCGAACTCCTCGCGCAGGATCGAGATCTTCGTCATGATCTCGTCGATGCCGAACTTGTACTGCATCATGAAACGAGTCATTTCGGTTCTGAGCGCGAGCAGCTCGGGCACTGCGGGCAGATGTGGGGATTGAGACAACTCGAGGGACACCTCATCACTGTGGCAGATCAAGCTGAGCACTTCGTCAGCCCCAGGGAGTATCTCTGGACATGTCCCTGGGGAGCTAAGCCGGCCACACCCCGATTATCAGCGCCATCACCACGATCGTCACGAGTTCGTGAGCGCAGTTCAGCACCGTTAGGCCTCTCGTGCGACCGTCGAACGCATCGTGAGTGATGAATCGGGCGGCCGTGAAACCTGCCCAGAGCACGACGGCCGTGACGAGCGCGTTCACGAGGAAACTCCCGCCGTAGAACTCGAACGAGATGTAGGTGGCGCCCGCGAGTACCCAGGCCGTCACGAAACTGACGATGACGGTCACGATGATCGGGCGCATCGCATCCTTTGGGTTGCCAGACGGCGTGATGCCCGCCTGCTTCATCCAGTAGTTACCGAAGACCTTCGGCGCGTACCAGATCGAACCCACAATCATGCTTGACAACGTCGCGAGAATCACCGCGATGTAGTTGATCTCTGGAGCCATGGCGAACTTCCTTTCGGACGATGGAACACACGACGTTAAGCGCCAACGTACTCCTTCAGATGCTGTGCCGTGAGTGTTTGTGCAGACGAAATCAGATCGGCCGGTGACCCCTCGAACACCACGTTTCCGCCGTCCTGTCCCGCCCCGGGTCCGATGTCGATGATCCAGTCCGCGTGAGCCATCACCGCTTGATGATGTTCGATCACGATGACCGTCTTCCCTGAGTCGACGAGGCGGTCGAAGAGACCCAACATGTGCTCGACGTCCGCGAGGTGCAGACCCGTCGTTGGCTCGTCAAGAACATAGATTCCGCCCTTGTCCGCCATGTGGATCGCGAGCTTGAGTCGCTGCCGCTCTCCACCCGAGAGCGTCGTGAGCGGTTGGCCGAGGCTCAGGTATCCCAGTCCAACGTCGGCCATGCGATCGAGGATCGCGTGAGCGGGTCCCGAACCGAAAAAGTCGCGCGCTTCGGCAACGCTCATTGCCAGTACCTCGGCGATGTTCTTGCCGTCGAGTGTGTACTCGAGCACGGCTGCCTGGAATCGCTTTCCCTCACACAGCTCGCACACCGTCGAGACGCCCGCCATCATCGCGAGATCGGTGTAGATGACTCCGGCTCCATTGCAGTTCGGACACGCGCCCTCGGAGTTGGCGCTGAACAGAGCGGGCTTCACCCCGTTGGCCTTGGCGAAGGCCGTGCGGATCGGGTCGAGGAGGCCCGTGTAGGTGGCTGGATTGCTGCGCCGTGACCCGCGGATGGGAGCCTGATCGACGGTCACGACGTTCTCACCACGGGGGATTGATCCGTGGATGAGGGAACTCTTGCCACTTCCGGCTACTCCCGTGATGACGGTGAGCACACCGAGCGGGATGTCGACGTCGACGTTCTTCAAGTTGTGAGTGGATGCCCCTCTGATCTCCAGGGCCCCGGTTGCCTCGCGAGTGGATGTCTTGAGCGAGGCCCGATCGTCCAAGTGCCGTCCGGTGAGGGTGTCGCTCGCACGCAGGCCCTCGACCGAGCCGACGTATTGGATCGTGCCGCCGTTCGATCCTGCTCGCGGCCCCAGATCGATGACGTGGTCGGCGATCGAGATGGTCTCGGGCTTGTGTTCGACAACAAGCACGGTGTTGCCCTTGTCACGCAAGCGCAACAGCAATCCGTTCATGCGCTGGATGTCGTGAGGATGCAGCCCAATGGTCGGCTCGTCGAAGATGTAGCTCACGTCGGTGAGCGACGATCCGAGGTGTCTCACCATCTTGACGCGCTGCGCCTCGCCTCCGGAGAGAGAACCGGAGGTGCGGTCGAGGCTCAGATATCCCAGGCCGATCTCCACGAGGGAGTCCAGCGTCTGCAGAAGCGGAGCAACGAGGGGCGCCACCTCGGAACCGGTGATCGCGCGCACAAATTCGGCGAGGTCGCTGATCTGCATTCGCGAGCAGTCGGCGATGTTCTTGCCGTTGATCTTCGATGACCGCGCCGCCGCATTGAGCCGCGAGCCATCGCATTCCGGACAGGGCATAAAGGTCACCGCGCGGTCGATGAATGCGCGGATGTGAGGCTGCACCGCATCCTTGTCCTTGGACAGAATGCTCTTCTGCACCTTGGGGACGAGCCCTTCTAGCGTCAGGTTCATGCTGTCGATCTTGACCTTGACTGGGGCGCTGTAGAGGAAACTGTCGCGCTGCTCCGCGCTGAAGTCTTTGATCTTCACATCACCGGGAACCAAGCCGGAGCTCGTGAAAATACGCACCATCCAACCATCGGCGCTCCACCCGGGAATCGTGATTGCTCCCTCATTGAGCGTTTTGTTGCTGTCAAACAACTCATCGAGGTCGATGTCGGTCACGTGCCCCAGACCTTCACAGCGCGGACACATGCCCTCCGGGGCATTGAACCCGAAGTAGAAGGAGGGACCGATGTAAGGCTCGCCCAGTCGCGAGAAGATGATGCGCAGCATGGCGTTGACATCGGTCGCCGTACCGACGGTCGAACGTGAGTTGGCACCCATCCGCTCCTGATCGACGATGATGGCCGCACTCAGGTTGCTGAGTGAATCGACGTCGGGGCGGCCGAGGCTCGGCATAAATCCCTGCACGAACGCGGAGTAGGTCTCGTTGATGAGCCGCTGAGACTCGGCGGCGATGGTGCCGAACACGAGAGAGGACTTTCCCGATCCGGAGACCCCTGTGAACACCGTCAGCCGCCGCTTGGGGATGTCGACCGAGACATCCTTGAGGTTGTTCTCACGGGCACCGCGCACCCGGATGAGGTCGTGAGAATCGGGCGTCGTGTCGTCAGTGTTCACGCCGTACACTTTGCCAGACCCGGCCGACATTAGCGACCGTTATGTGAAGCTGGCTCGACGCTACGCGAGTTCTTTCTCGGACGACTTCCACCGTCCGAGCATGAGTACAGAAATCGCCAGAAGCACGCTGCCAATGATCGAGAGCGGCAGATCCATGAAGTACTCCATCACCAGGAACGGCGGGATGAAGGCGAGTGTGGCCGCGACGGCCACGACAGGCGTCGGGGGAGTGGATGTGACCTCCCGCGGCGCTTCCCACCGGCCGACGATGAAGGACAGGCCGAACACCCCGAGCAACACGAGCACGTAGAGGAGGGGTCTTGTCCACCACCACACGGCGCTTCCCGGTTCAGGGGTTGCTCCAGGGATAAGCAGGGAGATGCCCGTGATGATGAGGATCACGGGCAGGTGCCACAGGTAGATCGTCATGAGGCGGGAACCGACAACGAAGACCACGGCGCGCGCGGCGTGAGTGTTCATGAGAGCAGCGAGGGCAGGCCTCAGCAACCGCAGTACGCAGGCCTGAGCGATAGCGAGTGTCATGAGTGGCAGCGTCGGCGGGTTGAGGTTGGTGAGCATGTTGTCCGAGTACGGACCGATTGTCGTGAGCGGCACGAGGGTTGCATAAGCAGCGGCGGCGATCAGAATGAGCTGCCACCACTTGCGTGCGGCGAACCAGCCGTCCGCGTACCAGAACCCGATCTGCTGGATAAAGAGCCAGACGAAGAACAGGTTGAGCAGCCCGATCTGGCTGATCCCGGTCGAGTACCGAAGCGCGTCGACGGCGATGGCCCCGACCAAGAGCACAGCGAGGGTCGCGCGAGGGGCTCTCAGGTGCCAGCGGATCATCGTCGGCACGAGCGCCTGGCACAGCGTGTACGCCGCGAGGAACCAGAGCGGAGAAGCAGCGCCCTGCACCGCAAGGCTCACGAGCTCGGGCGCGACGCCGGCAAGCGTCGCGATGCCGATCACGACGAAGTAGAAGACGAAGAGGGGCAGCGCAGGCTGAGCCAGGCGGAGCACGCGGTTGCGCACGTAGTCGGCAGCGGTGCCGCCGCGGCGCTGAAGGCTGCGCCACGCGGTAATGGATGCGAATCCACCCACCACAAAGAACAGCGGCATGATCTGCCCCGCCCAGGTGGCCACCGGGAACCACGGCTGAGTTCCGAGCGGACTCTCCGTGGGGGTCTGCGCGATGAGATCCCCGTTGGGGGCCGTGCCGACACCGACCATCAGCAGGTGGATAACGACAACGAGCAGCACACAAAAGACTCGCGCGATGTCGAGAGTCAGGTCGCGCTTCGACAGGTCGATTGATTGTGATTTCGAGTCGACGGTTCTGGCGCGAGCCCTCGATGATGTGCCGGTGCCAGCTGCGTCGCTCATGAACGACAGCCTAGGAGATTCCCTAGCGCCAGACCTCGCGCGGCGAGGTGAACACGCTCAGTTGGCCGTAGTCGATCCGGTTGCCCCACCGGGATCGCTTGTAGCGCTGCAGCACGATAAGGGCCGTGCCATCGCTGTGTTCGAGACGAATCTCGATCGCGTCGGTTCGTTCCTTGCTGACGCGCGTATTGATCACGAGCGCAACGCCACGCGCCTGGTGGCGAATCTGGCGCAAGTGCTGGAGCGCATTCTCGATGACGTCCGCCGGCTCGGGATGCTTGCCGAGCGTCGAGCGATCCTGCACGATCTCCACGACCCGACCGTCTTTTCCGAGGGCAATCGCGTCGGGTTCAAACTCGCTTGCTCGCGCGAGGTGGGCCTTGCCCAGACGGAGGGCGGCGTCGAGAAGTCTGTCGAGGTCGGCCTGCGTCGCCGCGCTGGCCCCACCCATCCCCGACTCCATGATTAGACCGTATCCGAGATACCCTGAAGCCATGAGTCGACTGTGTGCGCGTGTCATCGCTGCCGTCGGCGTCGCCGTTCTTGCTCTCGCTGTCTCGCAGAGCTCGCTTGAGGCCACGGTTGCGATCGGAATCGCGCTCACGGCGTTCGGGATGCTTGCCGTCATGCGGCTCGCGGTGGGCATCGCCCGCACCCCCGAGGTCGGAGTCGGTGGGCGTTCGCGCGCTCACCGGGAGTCTCTCGCTGAGTTCGCCGCGCCCAGCCATCCTCGTACTCCCGGTCGCCGTCGCAGTCGGGCTCCCTCGGAGGCGTCAGTAGCCGCCTAGAACCGCCCTCGACGGGTGGCGCGGCACGACGCCAACCATCCGATCGACCCCAGGGAGTTCTCTCGTGGACCTGTACTCATTTGCCCCCATTGCCGCCGTTCTCGACGCAGCGTATTGGCTGGTTACCCAGCTCGCTCAGTTCGTCGCTCCACTCGTGGGGAGCGGTTCGGCCGCTTTCGCCATCGTTCTCATCACCATGATCGTGCGCACAGTGCTCATCCCCGTAGGTGTGTCACAAGTGCGCGCCGAGTTGTCTCGGCGGCGGCTCGCCCCGCAGCTTGAGCAATTGCGGCGCCGCTACTCGAAGAACCGCGAGTTGCTCCAGCGCAAGACAATGGAGCTCTACACCGCAGAAAAGGTCAGTCCGTTTGCTGGATGCCTTCCGTTGCTTCTGCAGGCACCCGTTCTGTCGGTGCTCTACGGTCTCTTCATCCTTCCCATGATCAACGGGCATCCCAATGACCTGCTCACGGAGCAGCTTTTCTCTGTGCCCCTCGGGTCATCCCTCGTGGGGCTCGTGAGCGCGGGCTCGTTCTGGCCGACACTTGTCGTGTTCGGCGTGCTCCTCGCGGTGATTGCCGTCGTCGCCACGTTCTCCCGCAGGGTCGCGATGAAGACCGCGGCGCCCGTGCCTGCGCAGCCGGGCATGGCGGGGCTGACGTCAGCGCTCAGCTGGATGCCGTTCATCACCGTGATTTTTGCCGCATTCGTTCCGCTCGCCGCGACCATCTATCTGACAGTCAGCACAACCTGGACACTGGTCGAGCGTGTGACGCTGCGGAGGGTTCTCGCATAGAACGCACCGGTAGCCTCGAATGCATACCCGGCAACGCCGGGCCACGTTCTCACGAGGAGTAGCAATGTCGCGTATTGCCGTCATGATCCCGCGGGATCTTCCCGCCGCCAGGTTTGTCGAGTTTGTGCAGCGCGCGGAGCAGCACGGATGCGATGAGCTCTGGGTGGTGGAGGACCTCGGGTTTCACGGGGGCATAGCCCAGGCCGCTGTGGCGCTCGCCGCGACCTCGACCGTAACGGTCGGCATCGGCATCCTTCCCGCCGCAGCCCGGAACGTGGCGTTCGCGGCCATGGAGCTCAACACTCTCGCTGGCTTGTTCCCTGGGCGCGTGATCGCGGGCGTCGGTCACGGCATGGCGGACTGGATTCGCCACGTGGGCGCGTGGCCCGAGAGCCCGCTCACGTTGTTCGAGGAGACGGTGACTGCGCTTCAACGACTGCTCGCGGGGGAGCGTGTGACGGTGAATGGTCGCTACGTTCGCCTCAACGAGGTCGAGTTGGAGAACCCGGCGGCGATAGTTCCCCCGGTGCTCGCCGGGGTGCGTGGGCCGAAATCGATGGCGCTTGCGGGACGCGTGAGTGAGGGTGTTGTGCTCGCCGAGCCCGTCACGCCCGAGTATCTCGACATCGTGAAAGGGCAGCTAGGTCTCAGCGATCCCACGATCGTGGCGTTTGCTCTCGCCGCCGTGGACGACGATCCCGAGGTTGCGCGCCATCGCGTGCGGCCGGCCCTCGCTCCGCTCGGCGATCTGGACTGGGCTCCGCACATTGCGCCGCTCGCGTTTGCAGAAGACTTCCGCGAGCTTCGCGCGAGCATGACTGCCGACGAGTTCGCCCGGGCCATGCCCGACGAATGGGTGGACCAACTGACCGTGGTGGGCACGCCCGATGATGCTCGAGAACGCATCGTGACCCTGCACGCTGCGGGCGCGACGTGTGTCGTGCTCATCCCTGTGGGAGATCCCTTCGAAGCCCTCGACCAGTTCGCGCGGATTCTGTAGCGCTATGGTCAGACCATGAGCCAACGCATCGACACTCTCGTGATTCTCGGCGCCGGCGGCGACCTCGCCGCGCGACTTCTCCTGCCAGGATTGGCCTCGTTTCTTGCCACTCATCAGGGGGACGATCTCACCGTCATTGGGGTCGACCGCGATGCGCGAACCGATGCGGAATGGCGGGCGATTGTGCTCGGTGCGTTCCAGACCGAACCATCGCCGGCGGCGGACGCCGTGCTCGCGAGCACACGCTACATCCAGGGCGACGCGACTAGCGCTGCCGACCTCGAGGCGGTGCTCGCGGCCGCCCCAGGTCGAATCGCACTCTACTTCGCTCTTCCGCCCGCCGTGGCAATAGCCGCGTGTACGGCGCTCTCGACTCTTACCCTCCCCAAGGGCATCATCTTCGGTCTCGAAAAGCCGTTCGGTCGCGACCTGAAATCCGCGCAGGAACTCAACCGGCTGCTCGAGAAAACCCTGCCCGAAGAGCAGATCTTCCGAGTCGACCACTTCCTCGGCAAGTCCACTGTGCTGAACCTTCTCGGTCTGCGCTTCGCGAACCGTATCTTCGAGCCTCTGCTGTCGGCACCGAACGTCGAGAAGGTGGAAATCAGATTCGATGAGAGCCTCGCTCTCGAGGGTCGCGCGGGATATTACGACAAGGCCGGCGCGCTCATCGACATGATCCAGAGCCACATGCTGCTCGTGCTCGCCCTCGTCACGATGGAGCCTCCGGCAAGTGTGGATGCCGATGACTTGCGCGGCGGGATGGCCCAGTTGCTGCGCGCGACCCGTCCGTGGAAGAAGAACGGCACATCCAGCCGACGGGCGCGCTACACCGAGGGAACAATCTCGGGCAGAAGCATCCCGGCTTATGTTGACGAGAAGGGAGTCGATGCCGACCTGGGCACCGAGACCCTCGTCGAGGTGACACTCGCCATCGACAACTGGCGATGGGCGGGAGTCCCGTTCACGCTGCGGTCAGGTAAGGCCCTCGGCGAGTCGACCCAGGAGATCCTCATCACTTTCCGCGAAGTGCCCCACCTGCCGACTGGGCTCAAGGGTGCATCGGGTCCTGCAACTCTTCGCCTCTCGCTGAAGCCCGCGGCTCTCGCCCTCGACCTCGTGATCAACGGTGAGGACGATCCGTTCGTGCTCGACCGAGCGGTTCTTCAGACCTCCCTGCGGGACGGACACATGAGTGCATACGGTGAGGTGCTTGCTGGTCTGCTCGAGAGCGACCCGACTCTGTCGGTTCGCGGCGACGTGGCAGAGGAGTGCTGGCGGATCGTGGGGTCCGTGCTCGCCGCCTGGCGCAACGGGGACGTTCCCCTCGAGTCGTACCCGGCCGGGTCCGACGGGCCGTGGACGACCGAGCCGGCTCGTCGCTGAGCCTCTCTCGCTCGCGAGCTATCCGCTTGACCGCGTGCTACGAATAGCTGTCATGACACGAAGTGCGAGCGCGACAGCAACGATCATTCTCGCCACGACGCCTAAGCAGGCGTTCGAGATCTCCGGACCGCTCGATCCAGCGCGCTTCTACGGAAAATTCGGCCCGCTCCCCGCGGTTGTTGGGGTTACCGGTCAATCGGGACAATGGGATGCGGTGGGGCGCACGAGGAAGCTCGAGCTGTCCGATGGGGGATCGGTCATCGAGACCATTTCGGACGTAATCTCTCCGACACTTTTTGCCTACGACCTCAGCAACTTCACCGGTGTTTTCCAGCACCTCGTTTCCGGTGCCAGGGCGGAGTGGACCTTCGAGCGCACCGCTGTCGGCACGCTCGTCACCTGGACCTATACGTTTCATGGCAAAGCAGGACGAGCGTTCATTGTTCGCGCGATCGTGCGGATGTGGTGGGCACGATACATGGAACGAGTGCTCCCAGCGATTGGTCGCGAGATCGAACGTCAAACGTTCATCATGAGCTAGTCGGACGCCCGCACCACGTTCGTCGTAAATGAGCGGACGCGCTCGATGAGAGATGTCGCCCGTGCGGCGAGAAGCTCCTCAGGTGATGGCTGCATAGCTGACGCGGGTGGCAGCATCCTGATGATGTGCGAGCAGGCAAGATCGTCGCAGATATAGGTGCCTATTGTGTTGCCGTCAATGCCGGCCTGCCCCGGGCGCGGCGCGGAAAACAAAGTCACCTGCCCCGATGGCTGGGTGATGCGGCAGAGGGAGCACATGGCGGAAATGCCCGGCTGCAGAGAAAACTCAGATGCGCGAAGCGCGATGCCCACTGGGGTGTCGTTGTCCCAGTAGACGAGATAGCCGCGCTGATGCGAGCGGGCATCGCGCCACCCGAAGTACTCGCGATTCTCCCAGAGCACGTCATGGAGGGCAGGCATAGGCATGCGCTCGGCCTCGCCCGGGAGCGCGTTGACGAAACTTGCCCGGATCTGGTCTGGTGTCAGCGGATCCATCAATCCAGAGTAGCGCCGCAGCTCTCGCGGTCCGATCAGTCGGCGGTGAAGGCCGCCTCGACCATGCCCACGACTCGCTCCGTGACACCGTCGGCTTGAGGGCGAGGGAGAGCACGGAGCGGACCTTCGATGAGAAGCATCGCGAGCCCATGAACCGAGGACCACGCGAGAAACTCCGCTTGGGGTCGGCGTGATGCTGGCATGAGTCCCGCGTCGACGAGTTCGTCGAGAGCAGCCGTCAGAAGACCGTACGGGGTGCGACCGCTCGGTCCCGCACGCGAGGCGAGATTGATGTTCTCCAGGTCGGGGGATGCCGAGATAGCAGTCAGGAAGAGACCGGGGTTGTCTTGCGCGAAGCCCACGTAGCTTCGGCCGACGGAGCGCAGACGCTCGAGCGCCATGTCGGCTGGTTCACCGGGAGAGATTGCGTCATACGCGGCATCCATCGCCGCCGCGATTTTCGACTGGCAGGCGTTGCAGACCTCGGCGAGCAGGGCCTCGCGATCGGCGAAGTGTCGATAGGCAGCGTTGGGGGATACGCCCACTCGACGCGTGGCTTCACGAAGCACCACAGCATCCGGCCCTCCCTCACCGGCGAGTTCGATTCCCGCCGCGAGAAGCGCCTGGCGAAGATCTCCGTGGTGGTAGCTCTGACGCGGTGTTGCGGACACCTGAGCGGTCATGGTTCTCCTTGGGGACGGGCTCTGTTCATCATATGCCGGTGTTTACAGCGTAAACATGGGTAACTGCGAATCGGGTGATCTGGGTCTTGTTGTGCGTGTACATCAATGACAGTGTTGACGCTGTACACATTTGGAGGAATCATGTTCACACATTCGGCCGCGTACAGCGGCTTCTCCGCTCGCGACACCCAGGAGGCTCGCGCCTTTTATGAGTCGGTGCTGGGTCTTTCGGTGCAGGACGCCGAGATGGAGGGCATTGTAAGGATTGAGTTAGCGACGGGCGGTGTCGTCATCGTCTATCCCAAGGGCGACCAGCACGTGCCGGCATCGTTTACAGTGCTGAACTTTCCCGTCGACGATGTCGATGGCGCCGTGGACGAACTCGTCGCGAAGGGCGTCGAGATGCTGCGGTACGACGGCATGCATCAGGACGACAAAGGTATCTCGCGAGGCAAGGCCGCAGGAATGGGGCCGGACATCGCCTGGTTCACCGACCCCTCGGGCAACATCCTCTCGGTGCACAGCCTGTAACGTCTCGCGGTCAGCGCGGCTGCTGCTTTACTGAACAGCGTGACTTCAGCGCTCATCTCTGCCCTCGCCCGCGATCTTGGGGCCGCGGGCTTCACCGTGGACACTCTCGCCGAGCTCTGGGGAGCGGATGCCGCGGAGGCGCTCCATCGCGGCCATCGCGTTCCCGCTCTCCGCGCGCTTGCCGCCGCTGAGCCGACTCCGGCCGCCACCCTCGCGACAGCGTTCGTGCTCGGACTCGCGGTCGAGCCCCGTGCACTGGATGAGGCGTTGCCCACACTGACCGCGGCGGGAGCTGTCGAGCTCGGGCTTGTTGCGGTGGACGGCACTCCTCTTCTCGATCTGCGTCCGTACAGCGTTGTCGACGGTCGCGGGGTCGCAAGCTGGTGGATCGCTTCGGATCTCGGCGAACTTGCCCTCGGTCACGCGATCCCCGAGCATCACGTGCTGGGCGTCGGGGGAGCCTCAACAACGCTCAGCAGCCTCCTCGTTCCTGCTGAGGTCGAGGTTGCGCTCGATCTCGGCACCGGGTGCGGCATCCAGGCACTCCACGCCGCTCGCTATGCGCGACGTGTCATCGCGACCGACATTTCGGAACGCGCTCTCGCGCTCGCGGCATTCAACGCTGAGCTGAACGCGGTCACTTCGATTGAGTTCCGCTTGGGCAGCCTCTTCGAGCCCGTCGAGGGTGAGCAGTTCGGCCACGTGATATCCAATCCGCCTTTCGTCATCACTCCGCGGGCCGAATCTGTGCCCGAATACGAATACCGCGACGGGGGAATGATCGGCGACGCTCTGGTCGCCTCCGTCGTTCAGTCAGTCGGAGCACACCTCATTCCCGGCGGCATCGCTCAGTTGCTCGGCAACTGGGAGTGTGGCGAGACGGATGGGCTCGCCCGAGTTGAGGCGTGGGTTGCAGAAACCGGTCTCGACGCGTGGGTGGTCGAGCGCGAGCGTCAATCGGTCGAACAGTATGCGGAGACCTGGATTCGGGATGGCGGAACTCGCCCCGGTGCCGAATTCGACCGGCTCTACGCTGCTTGGCTTGATGACTTCGCGACCCGACAGGTCGCCGAGGTGGGATTCGGCTACATCGCGCTGAGAAAGCCTGTTGACGGCATCCCGACGCTTCGCCGTTTCGAGCACTATGGGCAGCCTCTCGGAGGATCGCTCGGCGATCACATCGCCGCCGTCTTTAGCGCTCATGACTGGTTGCGGGGGCACGATGACGAGTCGCTGAGGTCGTCAGCAGTCACGATTGCTTCCGATGTGACCGAGGAGCGCCACTATTGGCCGGGGGAGGAGCACCCCACTGTTATGTTGCTGCGCCAGGGATCGGGATTCGCGAGATCCGTGCAGATGGGAACGGCGCTGTCGGCGGTCGTCGGGGCATGCGACGGGGAGCTCACGATCGGCCAGATCAGCGATGCCGTGGCCGATCTTATGCAGGTCGATTCTGACGAGCTCTCCGCAGAGGTACTACCTGAGCTGCGCGAACTCGTGCTTACTGGCTTTCTTCTTCCGTAACTACGGCCCGGTAACTCACTCAAAACTCGCCGCGCCCTACAGTTATCACGTGGCCAAGAAACGCAACGCTACCGAGCAGCCCGCACCTCAACCCGACGAGGCAGCTGGAGCCTCCAGACGCTCATTTCTCAAAGGTGCCGCCGTGGGTGCCGGAGGTTTCGTCGCAGGAGCGGCCGCCGCTACGGGGGTTGCTGCGGTCGTCAACTCGCAGCAGTCGATCCCGGGGTTTGATCCGCTCGCCCCGCGAAGCGAGCCGGGCTTCGACCACGTCGTCGTGTTGATGTTCGAGAACCGCTCGTTCGACAACATCCTCGGGTTTCTTTACACCGACGATGAACTTCCGGAAGGCCAGACGTTCGATGGTCTCAACCAAGGCACGTACTCAAACGTTGGACCAGCGGGTGAGGTGATCGAGGCTCACGCCTACGACGGTGACACCGACAAGATCATGCGCCAACCCGACCCGGACCCCGGCGAGCACTACCCGCACGTGAACACTCAGATCTTCGGCATCATTGATCCCGACACGAACGCGGATCTTCACTCGAATGAACTGAAGAGCCCATGGAACGCGCCGGTCGAAGACTCGATTCCCGATATGTCTGGCTTCGTCAAGGACTACGTCGTCAACTACAAGGAAATCAAGCACGGTAAGGATCCCACGTTCGACGAATACCGCGTGGCCATGGGCGGGTTCACTCCTCAGATGCTGCCGGTGTTCTCGGCCATCGCCAAGGGCTTCGCGGTCTACGACTCGTGGTTCGCCGCAGTGCCATCGCAGACCTTCTGCAATCGCTCGTTCTTCAACGCGTCCACCTCTCACGGTTTCGTGACGAACAAGGATCTCGGCGGCTACGACAAGTGGATCGACGCACCGGCGGCGCCCACGATTTTCAACAGGCTGCAGGATGCCGGAATCTCCTGGCGTGTGTACTACGACGTCGACCAGCTCGTGTCATTTACGGGCGTGCTTCACGCCGCCTCACTCGAGCCATACTGGAAAACCAACTTTCGCAGCATGGCGCAGTTCCACGCGGATGTGAAGAGTGGCAATCTTCCTGCATACGCCTTCGTCGAGCCGCGTATGGTCTTCAATCACAACGACATGCATCCGCCGTTCGGCACCCTCCGCGAGGGCGAGAACAACGGGCATCCGGTCTACAACAGCGCCCTCTCCGATGTGCGGGCGGGGGAGCTGCTGCTTCACACTGTCTACACCTCGCTGCGAAACGCCAAGTCAGATAAGGGCTCGAACGCCATGAACACGGCGATGCTCGTGACCTTCGATGAGCACGGCGGCACGTTTGATCATGTTCCTCCGCCCTCGGCTGTGCCTCCTAACCCCGACGCCGAGCCCGGCGAGATGGGCTTCACCTTCGACCGCCTCGGCTGCCGACTGCCGGCCATCCTCGTGAGCGCCTACACAGAGAAGGGGTCCGTCATCCATGACGAAATGCACCACGGCTCCCTCATCGCTACCCTGAGCCGGCTGCACGGTCTCGAGCCGCTCACGCGACGGGATGCTACGGCCAACAACTTGTTCAATGGAATCAATCTGGTGACCCCCCGTCAGCCTTACGAGTGGCCAGGCACGCATCCGCAGTACGTTCCGACAAACCCGGAATCGGGCACGCCTCCTCACGAGGAGCACAAGCACCGTCCTCTTTCGTCGCCGGCCCGCGGCCTGTTGGGGCTGCTTCTGGCGCGCTACGACCCCGATTCGCCCGTGCCCGAAACCTATGGCGACGCGTATGCCGCGCTCGTCAAGCACGGCAAGGGCCTGTTCGGAGACCGGGACTAAATACCACCATCACCACACACTCACTTCACTCTCACCATTCGCCAAGGAGAAGTTGAGAGAGTGTTTAGTGTGATTCGCAAACGCCTCGTGACCCCCATGGTCGCGTCGGTGTACTTCGGGGCACTGGTCGGGCTTACCTTCGTCGAGGTTCCCGAATCGATGGAAGAGACCGGGTGGGTCTGGTCGTTCGTGTTGTTCATCCCGGTGGGTGTTCTGCTCATTCTTCTTATGGGTGGACGCCGGTGGTGGGCGGCGCTCGGATTCGGGATGCTCGGAGCCGCGTGGATCGAGGCAGCCCAGACTGTGTGGTTGCCCGAGTGCGCTCACGTGGCCGATCTTGTCGCTGGCTGTGCGGGCGTCGCGACCGGCGTAGTCGTCGCGATTGTTGTCCTCGAGACGAAGAAATCCATGCGTTCACATGTTGCTCACAGGATTATGTCTCAATCTGGTAACAGGGAACTTCCCCAGGACTAGAGCTTTCCGGTGCGACTACACCGCCGGGCAGCTGCTCTCAGGCCGCATTGCATCCCGCTGGATGCCACGAACCACTCGTTGTGCCGCGTCGCACTATTCGCGCTGACGCGCGTCCAACCCGGAGATTCTCGCCGTGCCCCAATTACCTGGTCGCCATGCTGCGCCCGTGCAACTCGTTCTTCCACGCCACCGCGGTTTCCTAGGGATCAAACGTCGCACTCTCGTTGCGGGATCGCTGTCGGCAAGCATCATGATGCTGAGCGTCATGGGCTTGCCGTCGTCGGCGAACGCGATCGAGACTCCCGTTGCCGAGGTGCCCCACCAGTCGTTTGCTGCTCCGCCCGCGGCCGAACTCGCGGTCGACCGCGACAGTTTCCTCATGACCACATACTCGCTCGTGCAGTGGCCGGTTCCCGCTACCACCACGATGTCGAGTTCATACGGCTTCCGCTCCTGTGACGGATGCTCGAGCGACCACAAGGGAATCGACCTCAACCCGGGCAACGGCTTCCCGGTTCAGTCGGTTGCTGCAGGGACTGTAGTCGAGGCGATCGAGTCCAACGAGGGGCTCGGGGTTCACGTCGTTGTCGAGCACGTCATCGACGGTCAAGTCACACGCACGGTGTACGGGCACATGCAATTCAGCTCCCTCTTGGTGTCCGTCGGCGATTCGGTCGAAGTCGGGCAGCAGCTCGGCGTGGTCGGCAGCACGGGACAAAGTACGGGTGCCCACCTCCACTTCGAGGTCATCATCGACGGCGTGCAGATCGATCCGCTTCCCTGGCTCCTGGCCAACGCCAACCGCTAGTCAGCGTTCACAGCGTTCACAGCGCTCGTTGCTCTGGCTCACAGCGTGCGCGGAGGATGTCTTTCTATTGTGAGACGAACACCTCGCACTGGGAGCTCACATGGGACTGTTCGATCGACTCTTTGGCTCTGACCAGCCCGAGCCTGCTGCCCGCCAAGCCGCGCCGCGCACCGACGATGAAATCGCCGTAGAGCGCTACCGGTATCTCTTGCGCACCGCACCTCCCGAGGCAATCGAGCAGGTGCACGCCGAGGCTTTCGCCAAGCTGACCGATGAGCAGCGCACGATGATTTTCGACGAGCTCACGCAGAACGCCCCGGCGGGCGACGCTCCCCGCAGCAATGACCCACAGTCGCTGGCCCAGGCCGCCACGAGGTCGGAGTTGCGTCAGCCCGGAACCCTTGAGCGGTCGTTCCAGGGGCCGAGCTTCGGCAGCATGCTGGGCAGCACGATTCTGGGAACCGTAGCGGGCTACGTGATCGGTTCCGCCCTCGTGAGCGCATTCATGCCGATGGACTCGGGAACGGACGCGGCAGGAGCTGATAGCGGCTCTGACGCGTCGGCTGACGCTGGAGCGGCGGATGCCAGCGGCGCGGATGCGGGAGCCAGCGACTTTGGCGGAGGATTCGGCGATTTTGGCGGAGGCGGCGACTTCGGAGGCGGCGACTTCGGCTTTTAGACCCGTTGTGGAGGACGACACATCGCTCCCTTTCCCCTACCCGCGGGAAACTGGTGTGTCATCCTCCACAACGATGTTCCTGCCCGGTTAGCCTCGAGCGGTGACTTTCGACCCATACGGCAGCGACGTTCTCGCAAACTTCCGTCAGCAACGCGGGCCCACCGTTCTCCCCAAGGTGGCTATAGAACCCGGTCTTGTCGTCGAGGTGCTCGCGACCGGGTTTGTGGGTGCACTCACGCGCTACGCCAACGGCATGATCGAGCTTGAGGATCGCGTAGGTGCGGTTCGAGCCTTCCCGCTCGGCTCCGGCTACCTCATCGACGGCAAACCCGTCGAGTTGGTGAAGCCCGCACCGAAGGCCCCATCCGGTCCCGGGCGCACGGCGTCGGGATCATTCGCCGTCGAGAATCAGCGCGCGCGAGTTGCCCTTCCCAGCCGCATCTTTGTGGAGGGTCGCCATGACGCGGAACTTGTCGAGCGCGTCTGGGGCGACGACCTTCGTGTCGAGGGTGTCGTCGTGGAATACCTCGAGGGTGTCGACGATCTCGAGTCGATTGTGCGGGACTTCGCGCCAACATCCGGTCGCCGAGTGGGCGTGCTGGTCGACCACCTCGTGCCGGGGTCGAAGGAAAGCCGCATCGCCGACGCTGTCGCTCGCGGCCCGTTCGGTCGTCACGTGCTCGTCGTGGGCCATCCATTCGTGGACATCTGGCAAGCGGTCAAGCCTGCGCGTCTCGGCCTCTCGGCCTGGCCCGTCATCGATCGCAGCGTCGAGTGGAAGCACGGCATCTGTGAAGCTCTGGGATGGCCCCACAAATCGCAGGCGGACATCGCGATGGCGTGGAAGCGCATCCTGTCGCGAGTCGATAGCTTCGCCGACCTCGAACCCGCTCTGCTTGGCCGTGTTGAACAACTGATTGACTTCGTCACGGCCGACTAGTGGACACTGGTGCGATGAACGACGACGAGCGCACTCGCACCATCACCTGGCAGGATCCCACGATCGGTGCTGCAGCCATGCGCACCATGTCTGGACTGGATTATCTGCACGCCATGATTGACGGTGCGGTACCGGCCCCGCCGATCATTTCGCTGATGGATATGCGGTTGATCAGTGCCGAGACGGGCACCGTGACGTTCGAGTGTGAGCCCGGTGAGTCGCACTACAACCCGATCGGCGCCGTCCACGGCGGTTTCGCGTGCACCGTACTGGATTCGGCGGCGGGCTGCGCAGTGCAGACGACTCTGCCGCAGGGCACCGGCTACACCTCGCTCGAGATCAAGGTGAACTATTTACGCCCGCTGTCCACAAAATCGGGTGTGTTGACCGCCGTCGGGCGAGTGATCAAACCCGGCAACAGAGTGGCGTTTGCCGAGGCGACGATCACGGATGCCGAGGGACGCGTCGTAGCAACCGCGTCCAGCACACTGTTGGTCTTTCCCATTCCTGCATAGTTCCGGGTCAGATCGGGGGTTACCCCGATAGACGCGAACGCCCGGCAGTGTGAGGCTTAAGGCATGAACCTACAGCGACCCCGTACCGGCCGGGTAATTGCCGGCGTCTGTGCCGCTCTTGCCCGTCGATTTGGATGGAGCACGACGGTTGTGCGCCTCATCTTCGTGCTCTCGATCCTGCTTCCCGGGCCCCAGTTCATCATCTACATCATCATGTGGATCGTGATCCCCGCTGAGCCCCTGCCCGTAAGCGCTCCGCGTGCTCCGGGCAATCCGACCGTCTAGCGGAACCTTGGATATTCTCGGGGAGTGACCTCCGCTCCCGTTGACCTTGCCCGGCGACTCATCGAAATCGACTCGACCAATCCCGGGCTAATCCCGGGTGCTGCGGGGGAAACGGCGATCGCCGACTTCGTCGCGCGTTGGCTCGCCGAGCACGGCTTCACCGTTTCTCGCATCGGTCGGGACGCAGATCGCCCGACGATTGTGGGCATTGCCGGCGGCACCGGTGGAGGCAGATCCCTCATGCTCAACGGTCACCTGGACACCGTCGGAACCGCGACCTATCGCGGTGACGGCCTCGCCGCCGAGCTGCGGGACGGGCGTCTCTACGGTCGTGGTGCCTTCGACATGAAGGGTGGCCTCGCGGCGATCCTGGTCGGAGCGGCGCGAGCGGTCGAGATGGGACTCTCCGGCGATGTGATCGTCACGCTTGTTGCCGACGAGGAGTTTGGCAGCCAGGGTACAGAAGACGCCCTTGCGCTTTACAGCGCCGACGCGGCGATAGTCGCCGAACCCAGCGGCCTCGAACTCACCGTCGCGCATCGGGGCTTCGCGTGGTTCGAGCTCGAGATCGCGGGCCTCGCCGCCCACGGCTCGATGCCTGAGCAGGGAGTGGATGCCATCGCTCACGCCGGGCGAGTGCTTCGCGCCCTCGACGCCCTTCGTGAGCGCCTCGAATCGCGCCCCGCCCACCCTTACGTTGGGCGAGGAACGGTGCGCGTATCGACCATCGCCGGGGGAGTGGATGCCGCGACCGTAGCTCCGTCATGCACCCTCACGATCGAGAGACGATTTCTTCCCGGCGAGACCGTTGACCACGTCGAGGGGGAACTGCGCGATAGCCTCGCTGGTGTGCTGGGGGAGCACGAGAGCGGTGCCGTTTCCACCCTCCGAAGGATCGTGGCGCGTGGTGCTTTTGAAGCGCATCCCGAGTCCACGATTGTTGCCGAGGTGGCGAACGCGGCCCGCGACGTGCTCGGTAGTGAAGCTGTGAGGCGGGGTGAGCCGTTCTGGACTGATGCCGGTCTTATCGCGGAGGCAGGCATCCCGTGCGTCATTATCGGGGTTGACGGCGGTGGCGCTCACGCCGACGAGGAGTGGGCGACGACGAGCTCGATCGACCAGCTCGCGCAGATCATCGAGCGCACCACGGTCGCCTTCTGCGAGTAGTCGGATAGGTTGGCAGCATGCCTTCGTTACCCACGGTCTCGATCGTCATCCCCGCGTACAACGAAGAGGACACCATCAAGTCCTGCGTTCTCGCGGCTCTTGATCAGACCGTGCCCGCCGCAGAGATCATCGTCGTCGACAATAAATCGACCGATGGAACGGCCGCGGTCGTGCGCGCCTTGCAGGCAGCTTTCCCCGAAGCGCCCTTGATTTACTTGCAGCAAAACGACGTGCAGGGCCTCATCCCCACCCGCAACTTCGGCCTCGACAGCGCCACGAGCGAGGTAGTCGGCCGCATCGACGCCGACTCGGTTCTCGAGCCGACGTGGGTCGAAGAAGTCCAGAAGGCGTTTAGCGATCCCGAGGTCGCGGCCTGCACCGGACCTGTCATCTACTACGACATGCCGCTGCGACGATTCGGCGCGATCGCCGACGACGCCGTTCGGCGGGCGATGATCCGCATCACGAGCGAGTACCACTTGCTGTTCGGCAGCAACATGGCGTTGCGCGCATCGGCCTGGCTCGCGATTCGGGATGAGGTGTGCCTCGACTCGGACGACGAGCTGCACGAAGACATCGACATTTCGATCCACCTGAACGAGAACGGCTTCAAGGTGGTCTATTCGTCGGAGATGGTCACGGGTATGTCTGCTCGGCGAGTCGACGACAATCCTCGCCAGTACTACAACTACGTGATGCGATTCGAGCGCACGTACAAGAAGCACAACGTGCGATCGATCGCGCTGCGTGCCCCTATGGCCATCCTCATCTCGGCTTATCCCGCGCTCAAGGTCATGCGCGCGAATGAGCTGCGCAAGGCCGCGAACTCCACGGCATGAGTCGTTTCGTCGCGCTCCTGCGCGGGATCAATGTCGGGCCGACCACGAAGGTCCCCATGGCTGTGCTGCGCGAACTCATCGAGATGACGGGAGCCAGCGACGTTGCGACCCTCCTTAACAGCGGCAACGTCGTGTTTTCAGCACCTTCGGCGCCGAACGCCGCAACGCTAGAGAAGGCCATTTCTACCGCAACTGGGGTTTCGACCCGGGTAGTGATTCTCGATGCCGCTCGCTTCCATCGAATCGTCGCGGCAATGCCGTTCGAGGGGGACCTCTCCCGCCTGACGATCGGATTTATGGATGTCGCACCGACATCACTCTCACTGCCGGACCCTGCGCAGCTTGCGCCCGAGGAGTTTTTTCTCGGCGAGGATGCCTGCTACCAGTCACTCCCTGACGGGGTGTCCAAGACCAGGCTCAAGCCCTCGTTCTGGAAGCAGTTTCCTCCGGAGACGACGGTGCGAAACCTACGAACGGCCCAGAAGCTCGTCGAGATGCTCTAACGCATCACGTTAGTCGAGCACGAGCACGAGGCTCGTGTCGCCGCAGGGGAGCACCGTCTCGCCCTCGGTCGGCCGCATGATGGAGCCAGTAGGTCGGTGCGGGTCAGTAGATACCACGACACGACGCGAGGCATTGAGGATCGTCGCGCGCCCGATCGCGCGCACGCGAGGCAGCAAAGTTCGTTCGATATCGTCGACGTAGAGGTCGGCTCCGACGACTCCAATCATCGAACCGTCGTGCTCGACGGGGGCGGTCAAGGTGAGCGTGTACTCGTCCGTGCACAGGTAGTCGACGTACGGGCCCGTGATGTGGGGTACTCCTGACACTGCGGGAACACGCCACCACTCGAGGGCCGTGTAGTCGCGGAAATTCTCGGAGTCTCCGTCTTCCTCAGCCTCGAGTCGGCGCACGGATGGCGTGTCAGAGCCGACTCCGAACGTGTTCGCCTTGCCGAGCCACCACGCCAGGTGCCAGTGCGAATCCCGCAGGTAACCGGGTGTTGCGACAAATCCGGCACCGATGACGAGACTGGATGGCGTCGAGAGATCCGCGAGCACGAGATGCTCGACGAGTTCATCTACCGCGTCCACGCTAAGGATGCCGTGCTCAGAGTCGGCGAGGTCGTGGATCGAACCGCGCCACACGTCGATCTGACCGAACACGGAGCTAAACGTCGAGGTGACCGCATCGATGCACTCACTGACGGCCGGGGTGAGAGTTGTGGTCATGCGGTGTCTCCCCGGTTTTCGAGTTCGGCTTTGGCGTCGAGCAGCCACTCTATGGCCGAAGCGATGTGCGCGGTAGTGAGCCTGCGTGCGAGATCCCCGTCGAACGCTTCGATCGCGGAGACCACATCGCGGTGCGCCTGCCTGCTGCGTTCGCGTTGTTCGGGCTCCCGGAGACACAGCCAGAGCATGGGCGCGAATTCGCTCTGAAGACGAAGCTCTTCTCGTACGAGGCGGGCCGACTGAGACAGCGCCGCGACCTCAAGCCTGAAGGTACCCTCCCCACGTCGCGCGGATGTCTCAACCGAAACATCAACGGCATCGATGGTTGCGTGAAGATGACTGACATCGTCCGGGGTCGCGCGGTCGGCCGCGAGTTCGGCCGCCATAGCGGCGATCGCCGAGTAGTAGACTCCCATGTCGCGCAGCTCGACTCGTGAGAGTCGCGTGACCCGGCGAGTGATGCCCGCGGCGCGCGCTCCCTCGGAGAGAACGAAGCTGCCGCCATCCCGGCCCCGCTTCGTCTCGACGAGGCCTTTCTCGCGGAGGGCCTCGAGAGCTTCACGAGCGGTAACGGTGGCGACCCCGAACTGTCGTGCCATTTCGGCTTCGCTCGGTAGCTTCTCGCCGTGAGTGAGCAGGCCCAGCTCGATCGCGTCGGTCAGTCGCTGAGTGACGAGTTCGGCTCGTCCTCCTCCCGCGAGCGGCGCAAAGACCGCGGCGCGGGCCGCGCTTGTGGAGCGAATCGATTGAGGCATTTCATCCTGTCTCAGGCTGACGTGACACAACCGTAACATCTCAGGAATGTGTTAGACATCTGCTTCCATATGATTTACTACATGACAGGCAAGGAGGCCCCCGCGTGACAACAGCAACGCCTGCAATTCGACTCACCGCACTGACGAAGTCGTTCGGCAACGTAAACGCCGTCGACAATCTCGACCTGGACATTGCCGAGGGGGAGTTCTTCTCCATGCTGGGTCCGTCGGGGTCGGGAAAGACCACGGTGCTGCGTCTCATCGCGGGATTCGAGCAGCCGACCTCCGGCACGATCGAGCTCCGCGGCCGGGATGTCACGGGTAATGCTCCCTTCGATCGGGATGTGAACACGGTCTTCCAGGACTACGCACTCTTCCCGCACATGACCGTGCTCGACAACGTGGCCTACGGTCTCAGGGTGCGCGGTGTGGTTCGTGCCGAGCGGCGCGAGCGGGCGGCAGCGGCGCTCGACTCGGTCGCTCTCGGTGGATACGGCGATCGAAAGCCCAGCCAGCTCTCGGGCGGCCAGCGTCAGCGGGTTGCTCTCGCTAGAGCGACCGTCGTGCAGCCCAAGGTGCTTCTGCTGGATGAGCCGCTCGGTGCCCTCGACCTCAAGCTTCGTGAGCAGATGCAGGTCGAGCTCAAAGAACTGCAGCGCTCCCTCGGCATCACCTTCATCTTTGTGACCCACGATCAGGAAGAAGCGCTGACACTCAGCGACCGGATCGCCGTGTTCAACAAGGGCAAGATCGAGCAACTCGGCACACCGACGGAGATCTACGAATCGCCGGCATCCCCGTTCGTTGCAGGTTTCGTCGGCACCTCGAACCTGTTCGATGACGGCGAAGCGCGCGACCTTCTCGGGATGCCCGGCGCGAGCTCGGTGCGTCCGGAAAAGATCACCATGCACGCGCCGACATCCACCGCAGCGGAGGGAATCATTTCTCTTCCCGGCATCATCACGGAAGTGATCTACCTGGGCACGAGCACGAGGCTGCTCGTTGAGCTCGCGACGGGTCGGCGCATCACGGTGCTCGAGCAGAATGCGACGTCAAGGTCGACCGTTGATCGACGTGGTGAAGCCGTGCACGTGCGCTTTGCGGCAAGCGACATCGTCTCGTTGACCCCGGTCGGCGCCTAGAACCACCTCACAAGAATGGAGAAAGCAATGCGCAACACAGCACGAGGACGGTCAGCGCTTTTCGCTGGCCTGGCGATTGCCTCAGTCATCTCCCTCACCGCCTGCGGTACGAGCCAAGGCTCGGCCAGCGGCGGTGGCGAAGAAGCGGAATCGCTCGGCGACTTCGAGGGAAGTGTCTCGATTCTTGCCTGGCCAGGATACGTCGAGGACGGCAGCAACGATCCCGAGGTCGACTGGGTATCGGCGTTCGAGGACGAGACCGGTTGTATGGTCGAATCCAAGACATACGGCACCTCCGATGAGGCGTTCAGCCTCATGAAGACCGGCGACTACGACGTGATCGCGGCATCGGGCGACGCGAGCCTGCGCCTCGTGGCTGCGGGCGACGTCGCTCCCGTCAACACCGACCTGATTCCGAACTACGACGGAATCTACGACTTCCTCAAGATGCAGTCGTGGAACAGCGTGGATGGCGTCTCCTACGGCATCCCGCACGGCTACGGAGCCAACCTCCTCATGTACAACACGGAGGTCTTCCCCGAAGCTCCCACGTCGTGGGATGTCGTGTTCGACAAGGCGGGCGACAATGCCGGCAAGGTCACCGCATACGACTCTCCGATCTACATTGCTGACGCCGCGGTCTACCTCATGGCCCACAACCCCGAGCTCGGTATCGAGAACCCCTACGCACTGGATGAGACCCAGCTCGCGGCGGCTGTCGATCTGCTCAAGGCCCAGCGTCCCAACATCAGCGAGTACTGGAGCGACTACCTGAAGGAGATCCAGGCGTTCGAGACCGGCGACTCCGTGGTCGGAACCACCTGGCAGGTCATCCAGAACTCCGTCACCACGGGCAACACCGACGTCGTTCTGCCTGAAGAGGGCGCAACGGGATGGTCTGACACCTGGATGATCGCCTCGCAGGCGAAGAGCCCGAACTGCGCGTACGCGTGGCTCAACTACATCGCGAGCCCCGAGGCTAACGCGCAGGCCACCGAGTACTTCGGTGAGGCGCCGTCGAACGACGCCGCCTGCGAGTTCCGCTCCGAGGGCAGCTGCGAGTCGTTCCACGCGGGGGACGCCGACTATGCCTCGCAGATCTGGTACTGGTCGACTCCTATCGCCGAATGCCTCGACGGCCGCACGGACGTCAAGTGCACCGACTACTCCGCGTGGACAACCGCGTGGCAGGAAATCAAGGGCTAACTACTAATGACAAGCAACGCGACAGCGCCGCTGCCAGTGCGGACGGCGGTTCCCACCCCTCGGGACTCCGCCGCCCGCCGGATATCGTCGTTCCTCAGCAAGCACGCCCGAGCTCGTCTCGCGCTTCTGCTCTCGGCGCCCCTGCTGTGGCTCGGACTGGTCTACGTCGCGGCGCTGGCCGCGTTGCTTGTCACTGCCCTCTGGACCGTGGACTCGTTCACGGGTCAGGTGTCCCAGACCTGGACTCTCGACAACATCATCACCGTCGTGACCGGGTCGCTGTACCAAACCGTCACGCTGCGCACCGTCGGTGTTGCTCTGCTCGTCACCGTGATCGACATTGTCATCGCCCTGCCCATCGCGTTCTACATGGCGAAAGTCGCGAGCCCGCGGATGCAACGCATCCTCGTAATCGCCATCCTCATGCCGCTGTGGGCGAGCTACCTCGTCAAGGCCTATGCCTGGCGCTCAGTGCTGTCGCAGGGTGGAATCTTCGAGTGGCTTGTCTCTCCATTTGGGGGAGAGAGCCCGGGCTACGGCTTGCCGGCGACCGTCGTCACCCTCGCGTATCTCTGGTTGCCCTACGTGATCCTGCCTATCTACGCCGGCCTCGAGAGGGTGCCCAACTCGTTGCTTGAAGCGTCGGGCGACCTGGGGGCCAAGACTTGGCGCACTCTCGGGTCGATTGTTCTGCCGATGCTCTGGCCCGCGATCATCGCGGGATCCATCTTCAGCTTCTCTCTGTCACTCGGTGACTACATCACCGTCAATATCGTGGGTGGTGCGAATCAGATGCTCGGCAACCTCGTTTACACAAACGTCGGTGCCGCGAACAACCTGCCGCTGGCCGCCGCGATCTCCCTCATCCCCATCGCGATCATGGTCGTCTATCTGACCGCAGCCCGCCGGGTCGGCGCGCTCGAGAATCTGTGAGGACAGCGCCATGAGACTCAGTCGCACAGCCCGCATCACACTCGGATCGGTCACGGGGATCATCCTTGCGGTCATCTATCTGCCGCTTCTCGTGGTGTTCGTCAACTCGTTTTCGACCAGTACGAACCTCACGTGGCCACCGCCCGGCTTCACCCTCGAGTGGTGGCAGAAGGCGTTCCAGAATCAGGGAGCGTTGGAAGCGATCGCCACGAGCGCCCAGGTGGCCTTGGCCGCCACCGCGATCTCGCTCGTGCTCGGAACGCTTATCTCACTCGCGCTGCAGAGGTTTAAGTTCTTTGGGCGGGATGCCGTGAGCCTGCTCGTAATCCTGCCGATCGCCCTTCCCGGCATCGTCACGGGTATCGCGCTCAACAACGCGTTTCGCACTGTTCTGGATGTTCAACTCGGCATGGCGACGATCATCATCGCTCACTCCACGTTCTGCATCGTCACCGTGTTCAACAACGTCATCGCTCGTTTGCGGCGGATGGGTACGTCGCTCGAAGAAGCCTCGGCCGACCTCGGGGCTGGCGTGTGGACGACGTTCAGGCTCGTGACATTCCCGACACTGCGTTCCGCACTTCTCGCGGGCGGGCTTCTGGCGTTCGCACTGAGTTTCGACGAGATCATCGTGACGACATTCACGACGGGATCTGGTGTTGTTACCCTGCCGATCTGGATTCTCAACAACCTGTTTAGGCCCAACCAGGCGCCCATCGTCAACGTCATTGCCGTGGTGCTCGTGCTCGTGTCGATCATCCCGATCTACTTCGCCCAGCGTCTCGCAGGGGCGGAGCAGGTGCAGAAGTAGGCTTCGACAGGCTCAGCTGGTCTCGACAGGCTCGACCCGCGGGGAGCCGCGTGTTGCGGGTCTCGACTAGCTCGACCCACGCGCGTAGCGGGTCGAGCTTGTCGAGACCAGTCGAGCTTGTCGAGACAGTCTTAGCCGATCTGGGGAACTACCTCGCCTGCGAGGAACTCGAGCTGGTCTACATCGTGGAAGTCCAGCACCTGGAAGTAGATGCGCGAGATGCCGAGTTCGGCGAGGGCCGAAACCTTATCGATGACCTCCGCCGCGGAGCCCGCGAATCCGTTCTCTCGCAGGGCCTCGGGGGTCGAGTTCGCGGCATCCGCCCGCCGAGCGACATCGGCGTCGGTGGCCCCGACCGCGGTAGCGCCGGCGATCGACAGCACGACCTCGCTTGCATCTCGACCGATCGCCTCACACGCGTTCGCTATGCGACCCGCACGTTCTGACACGGTTTCGGGGGAGGCAACCCAGCTGTTGTACTCGTGAGCAAACCGGGCGACGAGCGCCGGAGTGCGCGATGGTCCGCTGCCGCCAACGATGATGGGAACGGGGGACTGCACGGGTTTGGGGAGCGCCGGTGCGTTCACGAGTTCGTAGTGGTCGCCCGAGAAACTGTAGGTCTCGCCGACCGGGGTGGCCCAGAGCCCGGTGATGACCTCAAGCTGCTCCTCGAGCATCCCGAACCGCTTGGCGGGGAAGGGGATGCCGTACGCGCGGTGCTCGGCCTCGAACCACCCCGTGCCGAGCCCCAGCTCGATGCGGCCGTTCGACATCTCGTCGACCTGTGCCACCTGAATTGCGAGAATCGCCGGCACGCGATGGGTTGCCGACGAGACGAGAGTGCCCAAGCGAATGGTGCTCGTCTCGCGGGCAAGAGCCCCTAACGTCGTCCAAGAATCGGTGGGTCCTGGCAGTCCGCCGTTCCGCGGATTCATCGTCATGTAGTGGTCGGATCGGAAGAATCCGTCAAACCCGAGCTGCTCCGCTGCAGTCGCGAGCCGAAGCTGATCCGAGTAGGTTGCGCCGTTCTGAGGTTCGGTGAAGATCCTGAAGTCCATACCCCGAGCCTATTGAGTCCTAGAATGGACGCAAGAACACGGGAGTCCGGTGAGCCGGGCTGAGAGGAAGCTACTCCAAGCTTCGACCGTCGAACCTGATCTGGATCATGCCAGCGCAGGGAGGCAGACACTCTTATTACCCGTGCCGTTCATTAATGAAAGGCACGTAAAGTGACCACACGCATGTCCACCGTGGCGGCTTTCGCCGTCGCATCCATCGCACTCGGAGCGCTCGCCGGCTGCGCGCCAGCGGCTACCGAGCCCGCGGCCGAGTCGCTCGTGCTCGTGACCCATGACTCGTTCAACGTGAGCGAGGGCATCCTTGAGAAGTTCACAGAAGAAACGGGCATCGACGTGACCGTTCAGGCATCGGGTGATGCCGGCCAGGTCGTGAACACCCTCGTGTTGACCAAGGATTCGCCGCTCGGCGACGTCGTCTTCGGCATCGACAACACCTTCGCTTCACGAGCCGTGGAGGCCGGCGTGCTCGAAGATTACGTGTCTGGTGACCTCACCGCTGCCGAGGACAGCTACCTGCTTCCCGCGGACCAAGGTGGCAAGCAACTCACGCCGATCACCAACGGTGACGTGTGCGTGAACGTCGACCACGAGTGGTTCACCGAGGCCGGCCTTGAGGAGCCCGTCACTCTCGAGGACCTCACGAAGCCCGAATACAAGGACCTGCTCGTCGTCGAGGCTGCCAATACCTCGTCGCCCGGTCTCGCCTTCCTGCTGTCGACGATCGGCGCGTTCGGTGAGGATGGCTGGCAGCAGTACTGGTCCGACCTGATGGCCAACGGCACGCTCGTTGTCGCTGGATGGACGGATGCCTACTACACCGAGTTCTCCGGCCCCTCGAGCGAGGGCAACCGCCCGCTCGTCGTCTCCTACGCATCCTCGCCGCCTTTCGAAGCTGCAGAGGGTGCAACCGAAGCACCCACCGGTGCGCTGCTCGACACGTGCTTCCGGCAGACCGAGTATGCGGGAGTGATCGCGGGAACCAAGCAGCCTGAAGCGGCCCGCAAGCTCGTCGACTTCCTCTTCTCGACCACGGTGCAGAACGACATTCCCGAGCAGATGTACGTGTACCCGGTCAACGCCGCAGCAACGCTTCCCGAGTCGTTTGTGAAGTTTGCCGCCGTCGCCGAGAACCCCTTCGTCGTCGAGCCGAGCGAGATCAACGCTAACCGCGAGCGCTGGCTCACCGAGTGGGCCGCAATCGCGACCCCGTAGTCAGTCATGATCCGCGCACGCCGTAGCCCCGGCACCGTCATTGCGATGGTGCTGGGCATCGGCGTGCCCGCGGCGTTCCTCGCGGTCTTCTTTCTCTGGCCCGTCTCGGCCATGATCGGTCGAGGCTTTTTTGCCGACGGTGTCTTCGACCTTGGGGGATTCGTCGAGGTGCTGTCGCGCCCGCGCATCCTGCGTATCGCAGCTCTCACCATTGGGCAAGCAGCCGTTGCGTCCGTTATCTGCGTGCTTCTTGGGGTTCCCATCGCGCACGTGCTGTACCGCTTGCGGTTCCGGGGTAAAGCCGTCGCGCGCGCGCTCGTCATCTTGCCTTTCGTGCTTCCCACGGTTGTGGTCGGCGTCGCGTTCCGCACGCTGTTCCGGGATGGCGGGATGCTGGGTTGGCTCGGTCTCGACGGCACCCTCGGCGCGATCATGGCGGCCCTCGTCTTCTTCAACATCGCTGTGGTCGTGCGCACCGTGGGCACCGCGTGGGAGGGGCTGGACCCTCGGCAAGAGGATGCGGCACGAGTGCTCGGCGCGAGCCCCACGCGTGTCTTCTTCAGCGTGACCCTGCCGAGGCTCGGCCCCTCGCTCGCGGCAGCAGCATCCATCGTCTTCCTCTTTTGCTCGACGGCGTTCGGCGTAGTGCTTGTGCTCGGCGGCACCAAGTTCGGCACTATCGAGACGGAAATCTATCTGCTTACGACGCAGTTTCTCGACCTGCGCGCAGCGAGCGTGCTGTCGGTCATGCAACTGGTCATCGTCGTCGCACTGCTGCTGGTCGTGGGCAGAACCCGTGGGGGCACCCAGCGTCGCATTTCCGCAACGCAGGTCGCTCGTCGCGCGCGCCGCGCCGACCTTCCCGCGATTGTGGTGACGGCGCTCGTCGCTGCCGCCCTCGCGCTGCCCATCGTCGCCCTCGTCGAGCGCTCGTTGCGCACCAGTACCGGCTATGGCCTCCAGAACTTCGCGAGCCTCGCCGGAACGGGAAGTCGCAATGCTCTCGCGGTGCCCGCATGGGTAGCGCTGGGCAACTCCCTCACGATCGCCGTGCAGGCGACGGTGATCGCGCTCATCATCGGGCTCGCGGCGAGCCTTGCCCTCAGCCGGACTCCGCGCACCCCGACCGTCCGCCGTGCGCTGGCGATCTTTGACGGGGCGCTCCTTCTGCCGCTTGGGGTATCGGCCGTGACCGTGGGGTTTGGTTTTCTCATCACTCTCAACCAGCCACCGTTCGATCTGCGAAGCTCGCCTGTGCTCGTGCCTATCGCTCAAGCGCTCGTTGCACTCCCGCTCGTCGTGCGGACCATGCTTCCCGTGCTGAAGAGCATCGACCCCAGGCTTCGGGAGTCCGCCGCCGTGCTGGGGGCGTCATCGTGGAGAGTACTCGCTACGGTCGACCTCGCGATCGTTGCACGGCCCGCAGTCGCGGCATCCGGTTTCGCGTTCGCCGTGGCCCTGGGTGAGTTCGGCGCGACGAGCTTCCTCTCGCGCCCCGACCGACCAACGCTGCCCGTCGTGATCTATCGGCTCATCGGCCTGCCCGGCGGCGATAATTTCGGCATGGCGATTGCCGCCTCCGTCGTTCTCGCGGCCGTCACCGTCGCAGTCATCGCGCTCGTCGAGCGCGCCCGAGTTGGTACGGTCGGAGCATTCTGATGAACATGATCTTGCAGGCCAGCGGACTCACCGTGTCGTGGATTCACGAAACGGGACGTCAGTCGCGAAGCGAACGCGCGATCGACGATGTGTCGGTCTCGCTTGCCGAGGGCGAGGTTCTCGGCATCCTCGGGCCATCGGGGAGCGGCAAGTCCACCCTGCTGCGAGCCATCGCCGGGCTCGAGACACTCGATGCCGGAACAGTCTCGTGGGCGGGGGAGGACATCACGACCGTCCCCGTGCACAAGCGCGGCTTCGCTCTCATGTTTCAGGACGGCCAGCTCTTCGCCCACCGGTCGGTCGCAGCGAACGTTGCTTACGCTCTCGCGATAACCCGGATGCCTAAAGCGGAGCAGCGCGTCCGGGTCACCGAATTGCTCGAGCTCGTGGGGCTCGAGGGCTACCAGGACCGGCGCGTAACGGAACTCTCGGGCGGAGAACAGCAGCGAGTTGCCCTTGCGCGAGCTATCGCCGCTCGCCCGCGATTGCTGCTCCTCGACGAGCCGCTCAGCTCCCTAGATAGAGAGTTGCGGGAGCGCTTGGGGCGCGACCTGCGCAGCATCCTCGTCGAGACGCACACGACCGCCATCTTCGTCACGCACGATCAGTCCGAAGCCGAGGTTGTTTCTGACCGGCTGGGGATCATGATGAGCGGACGGCTCGTGCAGGTGGGGCCGGTAGCGGAGGTTTTCGAGCATCCCGCGAGCCCCGCCGTCGCCCGCTTCCTGGGGCGCGAGTGACCGTCGTCATCATCGACGGCCGCTCGGGATCGGGGAAGACCGAACTCGCACGAGCGTTCATGGCTGCGCACCCAGAGTTTCAGCTGGTGCAGCTCGATGATTTTTATGCGGGCTGGGACGGGCTGGCGCGGGCAAGCGCTGACGTTCCTCGCATCCTCACCGAGGGTTCCTGGCAGGCGTGGGACTGGGTGCGTAACGACATCGGACCGCGTCGAACAATAGATGTCTCAAGGCCTGTGCTCGTCGAGGGCGCTGGTTCGCTTACGCGCGCGACTCGGCCACTTGCCGATCTCGCAGTCTGGGTGGAGCTCCCGGACGATCTGCGTAAAGATCGTGCCCTAGCTCGGGATGGCGATACCTACGAACCGCACTGGGATCGCTGGGCCGAGCAGGAACTGAGCCACCTGGCGAGCGAACATCCGGAAACTCTCGCGGACATCGTCGTGGACGGAACCGATGCCGCATCCGCTATGTCTGTGCTCGACGCGGCGCTAGCTCGAACTACTTAACGAGAGTCCAGGTCTGCGTGAGCTTGCTGCCCCGGGGATGGATGGTGAGCGTGTCACCGTCGCACGTGAGGATGAGGCCAACGGAGTCGTCGAATACCGTGACGGGCAGTCCATAAGGAGGTGCCTCGAGGGTTTCGCCTGAGAGATCAGCGGTGGTGTCCCACCCGAACGTGGTCTCCCAGTTGCGAGGAATTGCGATGTCACCGTTGATGTATGCCGCTCCGGACGCCGTGCCGTGGTGAGCCTCAGTGACGGTGAGCGTCTTGTCTTCGGCCTCGGCGGTGGTGACCGCGATCGTGTAGTCGCCGGAGATGGTCATCTGGGACTTTTCGGTCCACTCCATCGTCTGCTCGCCGGTAAAGGTAACTCCGGTTGCGTTGATGCCCTTCTTGCTGAGGTCATCCGTGATCTGCTGCTTGAGGCCCTCAAAATCCTGAGTCCAGGTGTGCCCGAGGGCGCATGCGGCGATGCCCGTGAGAGGCACGTTAGTACCAGCGGGTTCGAGAAGAGCGCAGCCCCCGAGCGTGAGAACAAGCAGGGCCGGAAGCGCGAGCGCAGCCTTTCGCAGTACAAACATGAGACCTCCTTGCACAACCTTAGCCGTCGGTTGGTGTGAGTTTCTGTGAGCTACGTATGAAGAGCACAACGTTGTTATTACGTTGTGATGATCTCTGATCGAGACAGCTCACGCCCAACCGAGTCGGTGAAGTTGTTCGTCATCGATCCCATAAAAATGGGCGATCTCGTGCACGAGCGTCACGTGGATCTGGTGCTTGAGATCGTCGAGATTTTCCGCGACGTCGAGGTGCGGCTCCCGGTACAGGATGATGCGGTCCGGCAATTCTCCGAAACCGTACTGACCGCGCTCGGTCAGGGCGACTCCGTCGTAGAGTCCCAGCAGATCGAGCGAGCCATCCTCGGGGCGGTCCTCGGTTACGAAGACGACGTTATCGAGCCCGGAAACCATCTCTTCAGGCAGAAGGTCAAGCTCGTCGGAGACGAGTTCATCAAACTCGTCGGAAGAGATCAGGTCCACAGTTGCTGCTCCCATTCCTCGAGTAGCGTCGCCTGGAGGTATCCGAGCCAGTCGAAGATCATGCCCATCGGTTCGTCACGCTCGGCCGCCGCATCTTCATCGGTGACGATCTCCATGCGTTCGGCCAACACCAGTCGAAGGTCGGTGAGGGTGCGCAACCAGGCCTGCACGGCAGGATCGTCGAGTCGCACGGCAATGGTTCTGCGCAGCCCGGTCGGTGCTCCGCTGAGACTCATCGCCACGGCTCGTGCGTTGGCGATCTTGCGCTCCGTGAGCCCCACTTCGGTGAATCGCCGATAGTCGGAGGCGGCCTCGTTGTCGTCCCGATAGGCATCCGGAAGCAGGCGAGCAAGAGCAGGGTCGACTGGGGCGGCCGTCATCGAGCCGATTCCGAGCTGTGCCGCAAGTGGGTCTTCGTCGCCGACGGACCGGTCGGAACGTTCCGTGAGCATACCGATGAGTTGCGCGGTGAGATTCTGGATGAGGGCGGCTTCATCGGTGGTGAATCGCGCGGTGATGGCGTCGCCGCGTCTGGCGAACGCGATCACGCGTCGCTCCGGGTGAGGGTGGCCCACAGGCCGAAGTCGTGCATGGCTTCGACGTGTCGCTCCATCTCTTCGCGCCCGCCGGTCGCGACTACGGCGCGGCCCTCGTTGTGCACGAGCAGCATGAGGCGCTCTGCCTCAGCCCGGCTGTGACCGAAGTAGCTTCTGAATACCCAGGACACGTACGTCTGCAGATTTACCGGGTCGTTCCAGACGATGGTTACCCAGGGGGAATCGGGGGACTGGGCGGTCTGCTCGCTCGTGTCGATGGATTCGTCTAGCTGCGGAGAATCGGTAACTCCAGCCATCGTCATCTCCCTGCCGCTTGCTTCGCTGGACAAATAGCGCTTCCAGACAAACAGAAAACGGCCTGACATTTAGCCAGACCGCTTTCTGTTGGATGATTCTTTTGTTGAATCATTCTTCAACTGGGGTGAACGACGGGGCTCGAACCCGCGACATCCGGCTCCACAAGCCAGCGCTCTACCAACTGAGCTACGCCCACCATGTGCTAGCCACGTTTTCACGTGCGCAGCGCGATCAAGTGTATTACAACCAGAGGGCAAACTTTTCCACTACGTCAGTTGAAGTGGAAATTGCTTGCTCGGATGTGGGTCCGGGCTCGGCAACAAACGCCGCGCGGCGGTAGTACTCGAGCTCGCGGATGGACTCGAGAATGTCTGCGAGGGCCCGGTGGCCGCCGTTCTTCGTGGGTGCATTGAAGTACACGCGCGGGAACCAGCGACGCGATAGCTCCTTGATCGAGGAGACATCGATGCTGCGGTAGTGCAGGTGGGAGTCGACACGGGGCATGTACTTCGCGAGGAACGTGCGGTCGGTTCCGATCGTGTTACCCGCGAGAGGAGCAGTCTGCGGGTTGGGAACGAAACGCAGGATGTATTCGTTGACCGCGAACTCTGCGTCAGCGAGCGACACACCATTGGGGATCTCATCGAGCAGTCCCGAGTGCTCGTGCATGTTCCGAACGAATTCCGACATGTTGTCCCAGGCCGACTGATCGGGCTTGATGACAATGCTAAATCCTGGATCAACGGGCACGAGGTTGTAGTCGGTGATAACAACCGCTACCTCGACGAGTTCGTCGATCGAGGCATCCAATCCGGTCATTTCGCAGTCAATCCAGACCAGAAGGTCAGCGTGTGAGGCCATTTGCCCAGTGTAGTCGGGGCCGCAGACGCCCCTACACGGCGAGGGCAGGCACGCGACGGTCGGCCTCATCGTGCGCCGTGTCTGCGGTTTGGTAGTAGCCGATCCCGAGAGCCCTCGCTGCATGGATGGCGACTAGCCGGTGGCCGGCGGATGTGAGGCACGCGCGGTCGTCGGTCCAGAGATGGGAGTGCTCGAATCCGCGGGCATTCCAGAGGTCCAGGGTGAATGCGCCGTGCTCGCGAGCGACGCTCCAGAGCGATGCCGTGAACTCCGCTGCTCGTTCCCGGAGGGGGCCGAGCGGCAGCGCAATGCGCGGATCGAATGTGGTGGCGAGCAATACGTCACATCCCGCATCCCGAAGCCCGCTCACCGAGCGCTCGACGGCTCCTGCGAGCCGTTGAGGATCTTCAGCGATCAGGAGCGATGGACTCACCACGATGGAAGCCAGATCTGCGCGCAGCCGAACTGCGCTCAGGGTCTGGCGGGCGAACGCATCGTTACCCGCGCTGAGGTCGGAGTAGGCAAATTCTTCACCACGCAGCACCGCTGTTCCGTTGAGGATGATCGCGAGACGCTCCGTCCAGCCGGGTGCGTCGACGCCTCCCGCGGGCATGCCGCTGCCTCCTATTGCGGCGTAGCGGTGCCAGTGCGTGGAGGTCACTTCACTAGTGTCGGGGGCGAATCTGGCTCGGGAGCGAGTGGACATTGACTGTGCAACAGAAGT